>Ga0187874_10000023_pt1 | contig 182746 bp, 158 predicted proteins | sample June2016WEW_16_1_3_FD_132993 | JGI IMG/M metagenome (GOLD analysis project Ga0187874, IMG submission 132993) | Peatland microbial communities from SPRUCE experiment site at the Marcell Experimental Forest, Minnesota, USA - June2016WEW_16_150 | ecosystem: Environmental > Terrestrial > Soil >... | reverse complement strand
TCAGATCTTAGGAACAACACTGGACACGAGAAGAGGATTGCGCGAACATCAGTGGTCTAGACCACATTGGTCTAGACCAAAGATGTCGGCGCCACAAGAGCCAGACGACTGAGTGGAGCTCAACATAAGGAGCGTACAGTGAAAAAAGCCTTAATCGCTCTTACCGCTATCGCCCTCACCGTGATGGGGCTGAGCGGTGGAGGGATAGCAGCTTCGGCCCAAAGCAACCACACGGCCCAAAGCAACCACACTCTTACCGTGTGGCTGATGACCGGTGAGATCAGTACCCCTGTCTCCAACGCGGTCACCGCTGCTTTCCAAAAGGAATACCCCGGCTGGACGGTGAACGTCGAGATCCAGCAATGGAACGGGATCGCCACCAAGCTGATCACCGCCCTGGCCAGCACCAGCCCGCCGGACGCAATGGAGGTCGGCAACACCGATGTGGCCGAGTTCGCGGCTTCCGGAGGCCTGGAGAACCTGAGTTCGGTCGAATCGTCGCTGCCCAACAGCAGCAACTGGTTGAAGGGCCTTGAGGGCCCGGCCGAGTACAACGGCGGCCTCTACGCCGTCCCATTGCTCGCTGGCGACCGCGTCGTCATCTACAACAAGCAGATGTTCAAGCAAGCGGGCATCACAGAGCCACCCAACAGCCTTGACCAGTTGCTGACCGACGGCAGCGCCCTCAAGGCTGCCTTCTCCAAGGTCAAGGACTTCTCACCTTTGTACCTGCCCGGCGAGTATTGGTACGCCGGCCTGCCGCTGATCTGGGCTTATGGCGGCCAGATCGCCATCAAGACCGGCGGCAAGTGGGTCGGCGACCTGACGTCCCCGGGCTCATTGGCCGGCCTCAAGGAGTGGGAGACCATCCAGAACTTCCTCTCGGTTCCCGCCTCTCGTGATGTCAACACGAACGCGCCCGACCAGGACACCGTCCTAGCCGACGGCCAAGCCGCCATGATCGTCGGCGGCGGCTGGGAGTTGGGCGCCATCACCAGCACAAACAAGAAGCTGACCGGCCAGCTCGGGACGTTCGTGTTCCCAGGACCCACAGCCGGTACTCCGTCCCCGGTGTTCATCGGTGGATCCGACATCGGCATCGCCAACGCCAGCCCCAACAAGGCCGAGGCTCTCGCCTGGGTGAAACTAATGACCGATGCCAAGTACCAGATTCAGATGGTGAAGGCCGATGGCCTCATGCCCAACGCCACGTCGCTGCTCAGCGTGGGCAAGAGCCTTCCGAACCAGGCCGACTTCTACAAGGCGGCCAACCTCAGCGACTTCACCCCACCCAGCCCGGGATGGGCAACGGTCGAGAACGACGCCGTGATGGAAGCGCTCTTCTCCCAAGTGGCCGAAGGCGCCCAGAACGTCGCTGTGATCGCCAAGTCCACTGACAGCAGGCTCGACACCCTCCTGAACGCTCAGCAATAAATGTTGCAGGCGCCGACATGCTGAATTCGGCCCGTGGTAGGACGGAGCACACCAGCTCTCCCGCTCCGTCCTACCGTCGGCGTCCCCACTCGTGGCGCCGGGCGACACGCCGCCAGCTATTGCCTTTCGTCCTCCTGCTCCCTGCCCTTGTAATGGTCGGCCTCGTCCTGGGCTATCCCATAGGCCAGGTGGTCGCCACCTCGTTCCAGCAGCTGGGCGTCTTCCAGCTGTTGAGCCACCAGACGATCTGGAACGGCCTCAGCAACTACAGGAGTTTGTTCTCCAGCAGCCAGTTCTTGGACGTGCTGGAACAGACGCTGTTCTTCGTGGTGGCCACCGTCGGGCTGACGCTGGTCATCGGAACCGGGGTCGCCCTTCTGATGGGCCGCGTAGGCAAGTTCCTGCGCACCGTGGTCTCGGTGGCGATGCTCCTCGCCTGGGCCATGCCGAACACGGCCGCCTCCATCGTGTGGACGTGGCTTTTCGAGACCCAGTACGGGGTCATCAACTACCTGCTCGTCACCCTGGGGCTTCACGGCTTCAACAACCATGACTGGTTTGCCACCTCGTTGTCCGCCTACGGCGTGATCACCGCCATGATCGTGTGGCAAGCAATCCCGTTTGTCGCCCTCACCTTGTACGCGGCCCTGACAATGGTGCCCCGCGAGCTGTTCGAGGCGGCGGCGGTCGACGGAGCCAGCCCGTGGACGATTTTCCGCCGTGTCTCGTTTCCCATCGTGCGTCCCATCTTCGTGCTGCTGACCGTTCTTTCCATCATCTGGGACTCGAACGTGTTCAACCAGGTCTGGTTCCTCACGTCCGGGCGGGCCGAAGTGATCAACGTGGTGCCCCTCGGCATCTGGCAGTACATCGAAGCCTTCAGCTCCCAACAGTACGGGCTCGGGGCTGCCGTTGCGGTAGTCACGGTCCTGCTGCTGCTGATCATCACTGGCTACTACATCCGGATCATGGTCCGTACAGGGGAGGTCAAGGCATGACTGCGACCGTTGTCGGGAGCCGTACCGGACGCCAACGACGCCTGACCTGGCTGTGGCGGGCCGTGGCAGTGGTCTTCGTGGTTTTCACCGTGTTTCCCGTCTATTGGATGATCAACTCGTCGTTCGAACCGAACGGCCAGATCACGTCGCTGACGCCAAGCTTCTTCCCGGTGCACTTCACTTTCCACAACTTCGTGGACGCCACTGGGAGACCGTATTTCCTGACCGACTTACGAAACAGCATGATCGTGGTGGTGTCGACGGTGGTGCTGGTACTGATCGTGGCCTTCCTGGCAGCGACGGCAGTGACCCGTTTCCGCCTGTGGGGGGCAAAGGCGTTCCTGGTGATGATTCTGGTCGTGCAGATGGTGCCCACGACGGCGCTGGTGATCCCGCTCTTCTTGATCCTGGACAAGGCCAAGCTGCTCAACACCTTCCAAGGGCTGATACTGACCTACGTAGCCCTCACGCTCCCATTCACGATCTGGGTGCTGCGCGGATTTGTCAGGGGAGTACCCGTCGACCTCGAGGAAGCGGCGCTGGTGGACGGTTGCACCCGGGTGGGCGCTTTCAGGCGGATCCTCTTCCCTCTGGTGCTCCCGGGCCTCATCTCAACGGGCGTTTTCTCTTTCATCACCGCCTGGAACGACTTTCTGTACGCCGACGTCATCATGCAGCAGCAAGGGCACTGGACCTTGCCGGTATGGCTGTTCGGCTTCGAGACCAATACCCTCACCGACTACGGCGGGCTCATGGCGTCTTGCGCGCTCTTCGCTCTGCCGGTAGTCGTCTTCTTCCTGCTCGTGCAACGGCGGCTGGTCTCCGGTCTCACTGCGGGAGCGGTAAAGGGCTGATCAATGACTATGGGAAAAGAGCAACAGGGTGGAGGGGCCAACTCGATTGGCCGAATGATGCAAGCAGAAATGGCGGAGCAGCCTGGGTGCTTGGCCGCTCTGCTGGAGCGCCGGGAAGAGATAGGCGAACAAGTACGCGCCCTCGTGCCCGCTCAGCTGGTCGGCACCGTGCTCGTCGCCCGCGGTTCGTCAGATCACGCCGCAACCTGCGGCGCCTACTTCCTGGAGCTAGCCACGGGTCGACCGGTTGCCTTGACCTCCCCGAGCCTCTGCACCTTGTACCGAGCGTCTACCAACTTCGCGGGTTATCTCCTCGTTGCCGTGAGTCAATCGGGGCAGACGCCGGAGATCGTGGAGGTGGTGGACCAGGCTCGTTCCAGAGGCGCCCGCGCCATTGCCATCACCAACGATCCTGCCAGCCCGTTGGCGGGCTCCGCTGACCTCGTCGTCGACCTAGGTGCTGGCCAGGAACGCGCCGTCCCGGCCACCAAGACGGTCACTTCCCAGCTGGCCGCGTTCGCCATCGTCGCACAGGCACTCGGCGACCTGGGCTTGGACGACAGAGCCGCAGCCGAGCTCCCGGGCCAGGTAGACGAGGTACTCGCCGACCCCGTTCCTGCCATGACGCTGGCCCAGTGGCTGGAAGGCGCCGACCGCATCGTCACTGTGGCCAGGGGCCTGTTGTACGGGGCGGCGCGTGAGGCAGCGCTCAAGATCGAGGAGACAACGTCCAGATTCACTGCCGCCTTCTCGGCCGCCGACCTCCGCCACGGGCCCATAGCCATCGCCGCCAACGGGCCGCCGGTTTTGGCGTTCGCCCACCCGGGGCCGGCCTGCGCCGACGTGGCCGACATCGTTGTCGAGTTGCGCTCGAGGGGCGCCGACGCCCGCCTGCTGGGCCCCGTCGAGGGTAGCGACGTCAGGTGGGCGGCGGCAGCGCCCGAAATCCTCGCCCCCATCTTGGCCGTCACCCGCGGCCAACAAGTAGCGTTGGCGTTGGCCCGCCTGCTCGGGCTCGACCCAGACTCTCCGCCAGGGCTCACGAAGGTCACGATCACGTGAAAGGCTTCGTACTCACCGCGTCCCGGATCGCCACGCCCGCGGAACTGCTGCACGACGGCTTCGTTGTCGTAGAGGGCCGCTCCGTGCGCGAGGTGGGCCAGGGCTCACCCCCTGACGACCTTTTCCCCATCGTCGAGCTCGGCGACACGCTCGTCGCACCTGGCTTCGTCGACGTGCACGTACACGGAGGTGGAGGTGCCCAGGTCAACTGCGACACCAGAGACGAGGTCGTGTCGTCGGTGCAGAAGATGGCCCAGTTTCACGCCACGCACGGCACGACTGCCCTGGTGGCCACGACGGTGTCCGACAGTCCCGAGGCGCTTAGAACGGCAATCGAGGGTGTGGCTGCCGTCGCCCTCGCCCCGGGCGCGGCTGTCCTCGGGTCCAACCTCGAGGGTCCCTGGATAGCCCGGTCTCGGGCTGGGGCGCAGTTCACGGGTGCCCTGCGGCCACCGTCTATCGCTGAGTTCCACGACCTGGTTGCCCGCAGCCAGGGCACACTGAGGTTGGTCACCGTGGCGCCCGAGCTCGACGGCGCGTTGAAACTCATCGCAGCGGCTCGTGCGGCAGGAGTCGTCGTCTCCATAGGCCACACCGACGCCGACTATGAGACTGCGACCGCTGCCTTCGAGGCCGGCGCCAGGCACGCGACCCACTTGTTCAATGCCATGGCCCCTATCCACCATCGCCGGCCCGGCCCGGTGGCGGCGACACTCGCCGACGACCGGGTCTACCTGGAGATCATCGCCGACGGCATCCACATCCACCCTGCGCTGATCTCGCTCGTAGCAAGGGTGGCACCTGAACGTCTGGTGCTCGTCACCGACGCCATCGGCGCCACCGGAACCGCGCCGGGGCTGCATCGCCTGGGACCGCTCGAAGTCGTTGTCAAGGACGGCCGTGCTGTACTGGCAGGCCACGAGGAGACCGTCGCCGGCAGCATCCTGACAATGGACAGGGCCGTGGCCCTGGCGGTACATGTCGCCAGCGTGCCACTGCTCATAGCGCTTCAAGCCGCTTCGTTACACCCGGCCATGGCCCTTGACGAAAGCCGCAAGGGCCGGCTGACCTCAGGTGCCGACGCCGACATAGTGTTGCTCGACCAGGACCTTTCCGTCATCTCCACAATCGTTGGAGGCGAAGTGGTGTACGACCCCACGGGGGTGCTGGCGCCACTGGCTCACGAGGTGGCGCTCCCTGAGGTGCCTGTACCCGACGTGGCGGCCCCGTGACATCGAGGACTGGCGCCGCCTGAGGCCGACGCTCCTTCGCTCACATCACGACCGCACATGCGCCATAGCCATTCGCCGCGCAACGTCGCGGGGTCAACGAGCTCGGCCCGCGGTCCAGGGTAGGAGCACGCGATGTCCACTCGTGGTGCGCGCCGGTTCAAACCCGGGTAGTCGACGACGACGTAGCAGTCAGCGGGTCAACCCTAATGACATCCGATCAGCTCGTCGACGAGGCAGGCTGATCTCCGAGCCACCTAGCCCGAGCCGGGAACCGACCGTGGCGGTTGCGGCTCTTGGTATCTGGGCACCAGTCCTGATACGAACGTCGCGAACGTCGACAGAGGGTGTCTCAGCGCGCGGATGCGGGCCGAGGAGACCATTTCGCTCGGTGCGCGATACTCGACAATGAAGTCGGCGGCCGTTGCGACGCCGTAGACGGGACTCGGCAACGCTTCGATCGATCCGTTCTCCCCGACCATCTCGATCGCATCGGAATAGGGGGGCACGGTCCAAGAGCCGGAAGGTACCGTCAGGCCGAGCTGCGTGAAGGTGACCGACCCGAAGTCAGCGAGAGGATAGAGACCGCTCGTGTTCGGGTCGCCGGGATCCTCTGCGATCCACTCGGCAGAGGTACCGGGACCGGAGAAATTCTCGGGGGACGTGGACGACACCTGGGTTGTGACGTCCTCGACGTTGTACGCCCAGAATCCCGAGGATTGTTCTTGGTAGACCTGGGCGTAGATCAAGTCCCCCGGGGCGACCGTGAAGAGGATCTGGCTTGCATAGCCCTCAGCGTCGTCAGTCCACCACGCATAGTCGCCCTGCTGGCCGTTGACGCAGTAAGAGGTCGTCCCGTCCTGGAACAGACCCGGGTTCGAGGGGCCGAAGCCGTTGACACCTACCCAGTCGGTCGTGAAGCCGTTCGGCACCGATCCGCAATTGAGCACCGGGACCGCCCAGCCGCCACCAATGCCCTGATACCCACCGCTTTCTCCGGTAAGGACGTACCCCGACCAGTTGGGTGAGGTGAGACCGGGGGACCCGGAAAAGGCCGGCACCGTCGTGGTAGTTGTCGTGGTGGTCGACGTTGGCGGGCTGGTCGTCGTCGTGGTCGGTGTTGGCTCCCCGGCCTCGACGACCCTCAGGTGGTGGACGATCGTGGTCTTGCCCTGTGCGATGAGGCTGAGCGTGTAGTCCATCGCTTTGGTCTGTGGGTTCGCCCCGAACCGGAAAGAGCGCTCGACGCGCCCGGATCCGCATTTCACAGTCGCCGCGAACCTTGCAATGGCCGGCGACGAGGACCACGAGCACGTCTCGGCGTCGTGGACCGCCACAGGCCAGGTGACCGTGCCTCCCTTGGCGGTGAGGTGACGAGTTGGGACCGCCGGCGTGCTCGCGGCACTCTTCAGCGAGGGGACGGCGAAGACGGCGAGGGCCACGACGGCAACTAGAGAGCCTGGAACCTTTCTCATCTCGAACCCCCCGGCGGGCAGTTACTACGGCAAAGTCTAAGCCTGTGGCCAGGAGAGAGAACAGGGCTCCCCTGGCGCGCAACAGCCCCGCCACCCTGAGTAACGGGGCTGTTGGCTCGGTGAGCGCAGAATACAGACCTTTCACGCTTCGGCGTGCACACCCGCATGCCGCGTGGAAACGGATCGTGCCGTCCCGGTGCCGGTGGCTGGCAGGAACCCTGCAGTGGCCGCGACAACGCTGGACTCCGGCACCGGGGCAGCGAGGAGAGGCCCGCGGAATAAGTGCGGGTACCACCCTGTTGGGCCCGATGAAGGAGGGGGGTCGTGCGTCGGTCGCGGTGCCCAGCGAGACCGGGCATGGGCCATCACACCTCCTGGCGCGGGGGGACATGAGAACCGGGGCCGAACGGTGAGCAGATGGGAACGACCCCGGCATGAAGTCCAGGAGCAGCTAGTGGCGGGGGGACGCCAAGCGTCCCCCTGCCACTGATCGCGAGCCCGGTTCGATACGGCCCGGCCCGGAACACGGCCCCTTGTCCCTTCGAGGCACGCCGGCGTCGATGATAAGGCGCCGTCAGCTCTGAGCCGGTGTGGACAGAGCCGCTGAGAAGGTCGCTGGCGAAATGCTCCCCTGTTGGAAAGTGCTGGCTCCGGGACCGGTCCTATCGCCGGGCCGTCCCCCGGCTAGCCTGACGTCGAGGTTCTCAGCGCTCCTGTCCGCTCCCATCGCCCGGAGGTGCCTGTGGGGAAGTCCCCGATCGCCAGCCTGTGCGCGCTCGCCGTCGTTTGCGGGATCTGCCTGCCACTCCTCACGAGCTGCAGCACGACGGGCACCGGTCCCGGTGTCACGCTGAAGCAGCTCGCAGAGCTCAAAGGCTCGGACACCGTCGCCAGCGACGAGTTCGGCGTCTCGGTGGCGGTCTCGGGCACCACGGCCGTTGTAGGGACCTCAGGTGCTTCCTACGCCGGGCGGGCTTACGTGTTCGCAAAGACGGCATCCGGCTGGGCCCAGGTCGCCGAGCTGAAGGGCTCCGACGCGACACCGGGCGACCGTTTCGGCAGTGCGGTGGCCGTTTCGGGACCGACTGTCGTGGTGGGCGCGTACGACCAGGCGAATGACGTCGGGCGGGCTTACGTGTTCGCAAAGACGGCATCCGGCTGGGCCCAGGTCGCCGAGCTGAAGGGCTCCGACACGGCCGCTGGCGACTATTTCGGCTGGTCCGTGGCCATCTCGGGCCCGACTGCCCTGGTGGGGGCTGTTGGTCACGCGAAGTTCACGGGCAGGGCGTACGTGTTCACGAAGACGGCATCGGGCTGGACACAGACCGCCGAGCTGGAGGGTCCCGGTACCGTCAGCGAAAGCGGGTTCGGCACTTCTGTGGCTGTCGCGGGTGGTACCGCCATCGTGGGAGCAGAAGGCTACGCCAAAGGCACGGGCAGAGCGTACGTGTTCACGAAGACTGCGTCGGGCTGGACACAGATCGCCGAGCTGAAGGGTCCGGGCACCATTGCCGGCGACAACTTCGGTGCCTCAGTGGCCACCTCGCCGACCACGGCCGTCGTGGGCGCGTTCGGCCGGGACAGTTCCGCTGGGGGGGCATACGTGTTCGCCGACACGGCCACGGGCTGGAAAGAGACGGCCGAGCTGAAGGCTTCCGACACAACCGCGGGCGACTACTTCGGGATCTCGGTAGCAATCTCGGGGAAGTCGATTGTGGTGGGTGCTTACGATCATGCCAACGGCGCCGGCCGGGCCTACGTGTTCACGCAGACGGCATCCGGCTGGAAGGAGACGTCGGAATTGCAGGGTTCCGACACCGTCGCGGACGACCACTTCGGCATCTCCGTGGCGATCTCGGGAACTACGGAGGTGACAGGCTCATACGGCAAGGCGAAGTACGCCGGCCGGGTGTACGTGTTCAGGGCCTGACACCTACCGGCTCCCCAGAGCCGCCGACACGTGGGATAGGAGTGCCTCGAGGCCGCGACGTTGTCCTCCCGCTTCGCCGTTTGGAACCGTGGAGAGACGGAAAGCGCAATCCTGCCCGGCGAGCGCGTGCTTGCGGCGCCGGAGTGTCAAGAAAAAGGCGCGAAACGCGCGTCATTTGAGAGATACTCATATACGGTGCACGGCCCCTTGCTTCCCTCGCAAGGCAACGGGGGTCGTGCACCATCTATCGGCTTGTTTGCCAAAGGTCTTGAGAATTAAGCGGGAAAGGCCCCGCAGGCTCTAGCCGATGTTGAGGCGGTGTCACGACGATGACAGATGCTCTCGTAGTCGGTTGAGCGCGCCATTTGCTCTGTGCTGGACCGTGTGCTCCACGAACGGGGCGATGAGCGCGCCCGCGAACCCGCCCGGCTGTTCATAACTCACGGAGAGACTGACCGTTGTGCCACCTGGGTCGGGACGCAGTTCGAACGTGAGGCTCTGGCTGTCGTCCCCGGCCGAGGACCAAGTGACACTGCGACGCGGTTCGAGCGATGTGATGACGATCGTGGCCGAAAGCGTTCGGCCCCCGACCTTCAAGATCGCGTTGAACCGTGCGCCTTCGCCTGTTGTCTGGGATCCCACGGGGGTGAGTTGCTCGAGACCCTCGATGAACACCCCCGCGCACCTGTAGTCGGCCAGGCAATCGAAGATGGCCTTCGCTGACGCCGAGATCGTCGCGCGCGCCTGAACTGTCTGCCTCAAGCTCAGCTCCTCCGGGCCGGTCGTGACATGAGTATGGGGAAGGGCAACCGCGACTTGCACGTCGAAAGCCAGCCCGTCCGTTCTCAAGTATTGCGGAACGCCACGAGGCGGCGTGGAAGAGTCGGTCGTCTCGGGCCTTGTCCTGGAACCGGAACCTGTCGCCGATGCGCCTCACGCGACAACCTGACTAGGCTCGCACCCCGGTGAGAGACCACAGCCGTGTCGTACCGATGCAGTCGCGCGTGGCGGACACCGCTGATGTGCTTGCAACACTCTTGCAATCCTCGCCGGACGCCGTCATCGCGGTCGACGTAGACGGGTTGGTCGTGCTGGCCAGCGAGGCGATCAGGACGCTGTTCGGGTTCGATCCCGACGAGATCGTGGGCCTTCCGATCGAGACGCTGGTCCCTGAGCAGGCCAGGGCCATGCACGAGCGTCACCGCAGGAGGTACACCGAGACCGGCGAACCGCGTCCGATGGGACTCGGCCTGGAGCTCATGGGGCGGCGGCGTGACGGGAGCGTTTTCCCGATCGATGTCAGCCTCGCTCCGTTCTCGACAGGTGGTGAACGCTTCGTAGGGGCCTTCGTGCGCGACGCCACCGATCGGCGTCGCCAGGAGGCGAGGCTGCACGCGATCAACGAGATCACCCAGCGGCTGCTCGCCGGCGAGCCGACGGCCGCCACGCTGGAGCTGGTCGCGTGCCGGGCACGCGGCCTGGTGGACGCCATCTTGGCTTGGGTGGTCGTTCCGTCAGGCAAAGAGGACCTTGTCGTGAGCGCGAGTGACGGAGAGGGCGCGGAGTCGATCATCGGCCTCGAGGTGACCACTGAGGGGAGCATCGCGAAACGTGCCATGACCGGAGGAGAGTCGATCATTGTCACGGACCTGTCGATGGAGTCGACCGTTCCGGCCAAGATGAAGGCGCTCGGTCTCGGGCCCGGCCTGTTCTGCCCCTTGGGTGTCGAGGAGCGGATACTGGGCGCACTGGTCGTCGCTCGGCCCCGCGGCGCGCCGGATTTCAACGCAAACGACACTGGGCTAGTCGAAGTCTTCGCCAACGCAGCGATGGTCGCGCTCACATTGGGCGAGGCCAGGGTCGAGCTCGAGCAGCTCCAGGCTACGGCGGAGCGCGAGAGGATCGGCCGTGATCTGCACGACACCGTCATCCAGCAGCTGTTCGCGCTCGGCATGGGTCTGCAGAGCATCGAGCGGCTCACGAGCGGCTCGGTGGCCGGGCGGATCGACCGTGTCGTGGACGGCCTGGATGAGGTCATCCGTCAGATCCGAGAGACGATTTTCCATCTCGAACGGCCGGCGATGGCCGAGTCGGGACTCCGTTCGGCGGTCACCGCCGTCGTCACGGCCGCGGCGGAGCATCTCGGCTTCACCCCCCGTGTCGGGTTCCAGGGGCCCGTCGACGCGGTCACGAGCGAGCAGCTCGAGCCGCAGGTCATCGCCGTGTTGACCGAGGTTCTCTCGAACGTCGCCCGGCACGCCAGCGCCTCGGCGGTCGAGGTGGTCATCGCAGCCGAGGACAACATGCTCCTCGTCTCCGTCGCCGACAACGGGGTGGGCCCTTCCAGGGGGAGAACCGCCGGCAACGGGCTGCGGAACATCGCCGAGCGGGCCCGTGCGCTTTCCGGGTCGGTGTCGATTACGGCTCGTAGCCCCTCGGGGACGCTCGTCGAATGGTCCGTGCCGACGGGGCCCGGAGGCTGGCCACGCCAGCAGGGCGCCGCACGGCCGGATGAAAGGTGACTTTCGCCTCTAACCGGAAAGGGCTGCTCAGGCCGACTCTTGAGACGTGGATTGCGATCAGCGACCCGTTTTTGAGGAGCTAGTCCCTGAGGACTGTCTCGACTTGCTAAAGGGAGAGCGCGTCGGTCGCGTTGCCCTTACGGCACGGGCCTTGCCGATCGTCACGCCCGTGAACTTTTCATTGCTCGGAGACGACATCGTTTGGCGGTGCGCTCAGGGCACCAAGCTGAATGACGCCTCCGCAGGGTTCGTGGTGGCGTTCGAGGTCGACCACTACGAACTGGACAATCAGCAGGGCTGGAGCGTGATGGTGCAGGGACTGGCGCACGTCGTCACCGATGACGACGAGCTCGCTCGTGCGATGGAGCTCCCGCTCGAGCCCTGGTCGCTCGAGGGGATGGCAGACCGCTACGTCTGCCTGGTACCCAACATCGTGACGGGCACGCGCATCGGCCACAGCCGGGGGTAACCGGGCCCCGCGGCACCGGTCGCGCCTGCGCTGGCGGGCACGGGCGGCGTCGCAGGCTTCGAAGGCCCTGTCGCCCGTAGACTTGCCTACGTGGAGGCCGTGGGAACAGAGGCCAACAACGGCTGCGACGGCCTGGATCGCGTGTGGACCCTGCCGAACGTGATCTCCTTAGCGCGGATCATGCTGCTGGGGGTGTTCTGTTGGCTGCTGTTCGGACCGGGCGAGCGGATCGCGGCGACGGTGGTACTGATGGTCGTCGGCACGACCGACTTCCTGGACGGCTACCTTGCGCGCAAGCTCCACCAGGTGAGCACCCTGGGCAAGGTTCTCGACCCGGTCGCTGACCGGGTTGTGCTCGTGACTGCCGTCCTCGCCATCGCGATCTACGGTGCCGTGCCGGTTTGGCTCGCCGCGGTGGTGCTCGGACGCGAATTGCTCGTGTCCGTAGCGGTCGTGGCGCTTGCCGCGTTGAGGGTGAAGCGTATCGACGTGCTATGGGTCGGCAAGGCGGGCACGTTCGGGTTGCTGTGCTGTTTCCCGTTGTTCTTGCTGGGCGACGAGCACGCGACGTGGGCCAGGGTGCTGACTGACGTCACCTGGGTGGCGCTCGTGCCGGCCTTGATCTTCAGTTTCGTTGCCGCCGCGGCGTACGTTCCTCTCGCCCGGCGGGCACTTGCCGAGCGGCGCCGCGAGCACGCGCACCGCGAGGCGGTGATCCCTTGAAGGCCGTGATCATGGCGGGCGGTGAGGGCACGAGGCTTCGCCCGCTCACAGCCAACCAGCCGAAGCCGATGCTCCCGATGGCGAACGCGCCGATGGCCGAGCACGTCGTCAACCTGCTCAGGCGCCACGGCTTCGACGAGATCGTCGTGACGGTGGGCTTCCTCGCGAGCATGATCCGCACCTATTTCGGGGACGGGTCAGAGCTCGGGGTCCGGCTTGTGTATGCCACCGAGGAGACGCCGCTCGGGACCGCTGGGTCGGTGCTCAACGCGATCGACGAGCTCAACGAGCGCTTCCTCGTCATCTCGGGCGACGTCGTGACCGACATCGACCTGACTGCTCTCGTCGAGTTCCACGACAAGCGGGGTGCGGTCGCCACGCTTGCGCTCGAGGCGGTGGAGAACCCCCTCGAGTTCGGGATCGTGATCATCGACGCCGAGGGGCGCATCGAGCGTTTTCTGGAGAAGCCAGGCTGGGGTGACGTCTTCAGCGACACGATCAACACCGGCATCTACGTGCTCGAGCCAGAGGTCTTCGACTGGATACCCGCCGGCCGAGCCGTCGATTTCTCGTCGGAAGTTTTCCCGGTCATGCTCGAAGCGGGCAAGCCTCTCTACGGACATGTTGCGGGGGGCTACTGGGAGGACGTCGGCACGCTGGAGGCCTACCTGAGCGCGCACGCGGACATCCTCGAGGGCAAGGTCGAGATCGAAGTGCCGGGCTTCTCGCTCCGCCCGAGCGTGTGGCTCGGAGCGGGTGCGGAGATCCATCCCTCGGCGCGCGTCCTGGGCCCTGCGCTCATCGGTGACAACTGCCGAATCGGAGCCGGCGTCGAGCTGCACGGGCACTGTGTGGTGGGGGCCAACGTGCGCATCGGCGAGAACAGCGTCATCGAGCGATGCGTCATCCACGACAACGTCTACATAGCCTCGTCGGTGAACGCCCGGGGTTGTGTGATCGCCAGGTCATGCGATGTGCGCCAGGGGGTGCACCTCGACGACGGTGTCGTGCTCGGCGCGGGATCGAGGGTGGGACGCCAGGCCGTCATCGGGGCCGGCGTGAAGGTCTACCCGCACAAGATCATCGAGGCGGGCGCCGTCGTGAACTCCTCGATCGTTTGGGAGTCCCGAGGCTCGAGGAGCCTGTTCGGGCGTCTCGGGGTCGCGGGCATCGCGAACGTCGACCTCTCGCCCGAGGTCGCCATGCGAGTGGCGCTGGCTTACGCCACCACACTCCCCAAAGGCGCCACGGTCGCGGTGTCGCGGGATTCCAGCCGGGCAGCGCGGATGCTGAAGCGTGCCGCCATTGTCGGGATCATCGCGGCCGGCTGCGACGTCGAGGACCTCGAGGCGGCGACGGTGCCCGTGACGCGGTTCCTGACACGGACCGGCACCGCGGTGGGAGGGATGACCGTGAGGCTCGTGCCGGGCGACCCGCAGGCTGTCGCCTTGCGTTTCCTGAACGAAGACGGCATGGAGCTCGGCGAAGCAGCCCAGCGCAAGGTGGAGCGGGTCTACGACCGCGAGGAGTCACGCCGGGTGCTCGCGGCAGAGATCGGTGACATCAGCTTCGCTTCGAGAACGCTCGAGCTCTACACCAACGAGCTCACCGGGCTCGTCGACCTTGACGCGATACGCGCGGCCAACTTCAAGCTGGTCCTCGACTACGCGTTCGGCACGGCGAGCTTCGTCATGCCCAACGTGCTCGCGAAGCTGGGGGCCGACACCTTGGGCATCAATCCGAATGTCTCGACGTCCGGGGTCATCGCCTTCGACAGGGCGGCCCACGCGACCCGGCTCGGTGATCTCGTCCGGTCCTCGGGTGCCAATCTCGGGGCGATGTTGGACCCCGACGGGGAGCAGCTGACCCTCGTGGACGACACCGGCCACGTCCTCGGAGACGACGAGGCCCTGCTGGCCCTCGTCCGGCTCGTCTCCGCATCAGAGCCTGGTGGTGTTGTCGCCGTGCCCGTGGACGCGAGCCACCAGGTCGAGGCGATGTGCGAAGGCACGGGCTCGGAGGTGCTGAGGACCAAGCTTTCGGCTTCCCAGTTGCTCGAGGCCGCCGACTCGCCGCGAGTGCGCTTCGCCGCTAACACCGCAGGGGGCTTCGTGTTCCCTTCGTTCCTGCCGGCGTTCGACGCCGTGGCGAGCCTCGTGCGGCTCCTTTCGCTTCTCGCCTCCGGAAAGGAGGCGTTCTCCCGAGTCGTGGCGCGCCTCCCCGAGACGCACATAGTCCGCAGGGAGGTGTCGACTCCTTTCGAACAGAAGGGCCTTGTGATGCGCACTCTCGTCGAGCAAGCAGATCCCGCCAGCCTGCTCCTGCTCGACGGGGTGAAGACGATCGACGCCGACGGCTGGACACTTGTGATCCCCGATCCGGACGCACCGGTCACCCGCATCCAGGCCGAAGGGAGAACCCAGTCCGAGGCTGAGCAAAGGGCCGACCGTGTGGCCGACGACATCGAGAGGATCCTCGCAGAGGGAACAGCCTGACCTGTTAACGAGCCGGGTGATCCCGGCGGGTGCGACCGCGGGCCAGGGGCGTAGAGCCCGGCCAGTGGCTACGATCACCTCAGCGTTGGAATATGCCGCCGCCCCGAAGGAGCTGTGAGAAATGGCCATTCCGCAGGAGCTGAGATACACCGCCGATCACGAGTGGGCGCGCCTCGAGGACGACAGGGTCAGAGTCGGCCTAACCGACTTCGCGCAGGAGGCCCTCGGGGACATCGTGTTCGTGCAACTGCCTTCTGTCGGTGACAACGTCGTGCGCGGAGGAGAGCTCGGCGAGGTGGAATCGACCAAGTCGGTGTCGCAGGTGTACGCCCCCGTCGGCGGGACCGTGGTAGAGGTGAACACAGCACTGTCCACTCAGCCGGAGTGCATCAACACCGACGCGTACGGAGAGGGATGGCTCTGCGTCATCGAGCCGTCGGCGCCCGGCGAGCTCGACGAGCTGCTCGATGCCGATGGGTACCTCTCGCTGACAGAATCCTGAGGCGCCGGCGGTCGGGCCTGACCGAGCGGCACGCCGGTCCGGGAAAGAGCAGTGGAGAGCACCGCAGTGACCACCACGGTTATGGATCAGGCGAAGCTGGCCGAGCGCGCCCTGGTGAGTCTCAGGTACCGTACAGGGGTGTTCTGCAACAACTGCGGCCATCGCAATCCGCCCGACTCGAATTTCTGCTCGTCTTGTGGCGCGCCTTTCACTCCGAGCACCGACACGACGATCTCCTTCCTGCCGGAGGATTCCTTGGGCGATCTCGCGGACGACGAGGTCAGTGTTCCCGCCGGCGATCTGTCGGAAGGCACCGGTGTCCTAGTCGTCAAACGGGGACCTGACGCCGGGGCTCGTTTTGTCTTGACAGGTGAGGTCACCCGGGTAGGCAGGCATCCCGACAGCGAGATCTTCCTGGACGACGTGACGGTTTCACGCCGCCATGCCGAGTTCCGGCGCGAGGCCGCCCGCTACGTCGTTGTCGACGTCGGATCTCTGAACGGCACCTATGTCAATCGCGAGCGGATCGAGACCGCCACCTTGAAAGGTGGGGACGAGGTCCAGATAGGCAAGTTCAAGCTGGTTTTCCTCTCGACGAGCGCTGGTTGAGGCAGCAGTGGGGGAGCGCTCTTATCTGGCAATTGGCGACGTGCTCGCCTTGCTCCGCGAAGAATTCCCGGACATCACCATCTCGAAGATCCGTTTTCTCGAGAGCAGGGGCCTACTGGTGCCCGAGCGGACGCCCTCCGGCTACCGGAAGTTCTACGAGCCCGACGTGGAACGTCTGCGCTGGATCCTGCGCCAACAGCGCGAGCACTTCTTGCCTCTCAAGGTGATCAAGGGCCGGCTCGACCACGGCATGAGCGACCCGGACGCACCTGCGCCTCACTTGTTCGAGATGGGGGAGCCACCCCCCGAGCGGGAGTCGGAGGCGGTCCTGGTTGCCGCGGCGGGGGCCGCGACGGTCACTCGCGACAGTGGGCAGGCCGCCGTCAAGGCATTGGCGCCCGTCGCGATGGTCTCATCCTCGAACGACGGCACGCCCAAGCGGGCAAGCGCCTCGGTCATGGCGAGCCGTGAACCGGCAGCGCACGCAGAGCACGCGGAGCAAGCGGGTCCTGCTGGGCCCACCGCTGGCGACGCTCCCGCCGAGCGGCCGGCGACCTTAGGGCGTCGGACGGGCGAGTCAGAGGCAAGGCCAGGCGGAGGCGCCGGGTCCTCGGGAGGCCGCCGTGCGAAGAGCCAGGCGGCCGTGCCCGAGAGCGGAGCGCCGCAGGACACCACGGCCGGATCCGGCTCGGCCGCCGAGCCGGATGACCACGGCCAGCAGGACACGGCCGGACCAGCCCGACGCGCCCCTTCGCGCTCGACGGCAGGGCTGCCAGGCGCAGGATTGTCGGGGGCGAGCCTCACCCTCGCCGAGCTTGCCAGCGCCAGCGGGCTCGAGGTGGCCGGCATCGAGGAGCTCGAGAGCTTCGGACTCATAGCCGGGCGAACCGTCGCAGGCGTCCGCTGCTATGACGAAGAGGCGATCCTGGTTGCGAAGATTGCCGCGGGCTTCGCACCGTACGGGATCGAGGCGAGGCACCTTCGGATCTTCAAGCACGCCGCGGACCGGCAGACGGGTCTCTTCGCCCAGGTGGTCACGCCGCTTCTCAGGCAGCGCAATCCCGGGGCACGGGCTCGTGCGATAGAAGACCTCTCCGAGCTAGCCGAGCTCGGAGAGGCACTCATGCGCTGTTTCTCCCAAGCCGCGCTGCGCGAACTGACCGGGGGGTGAACCCGCCGGGACATCCGGTCAGGTCCCTTCTCGACGCCGACGAGTTGGCCGCGATCGCCCGCCGGCTCGGAGGCGAGATCAAGCGCGATTATCCCGACGGCGTCGTGCTGATAGCCCTGCTCAAGGGGAGTATCTGTTTTCTCGCGGATCTGGTGCGCGAGCTGCCCGGGCCCTGCGAACTCGACTTCCTCGCCCTCTCCTCCTACGGCGACGGCCGCACCCGGGTCCGCGTGGTCAAGGACCTCGACCTCGAGCTCACGGGCCGGGACGTCGTGGTCGTCTTGGACATCGTCGACACCGGCCTCACGTTGGCTTACGTGCTCCGGCTGATCGCCTTGCGCGGCGCCCGTTCCACCGCCGCCTGCGCCCTGCTCGACCGCCAGAGCCGCAGGCTGCTGCCTGTCAAGATCCGCTACGTGGGCCGGGTCATAGGTGAGGAGCACGTGGTCGGCTACGGGCTTGACCTCGACGAGCGCTACCGCAACGTACCCGCCCTCCAAGTCGCCGACGAGGGCGATCTTCGTGCTGAGCCGCCTGCGATGTTCGAACGGCTCTGGCGGCGGTAAGTTGCTGTCATGGTCGAGGTGCATCTGAGGGCTGTCCGAGTCGACCTGGGGTCGAGCACCCCGGTCGTGTTGCTCGAAGAGACTGAGGGAGCCCGTCGTTCGTTGCCGATATTCGTGGGTGGGCCGGAGGCGACGGCTATCGCCTTCGCCCTCCAAGGAGTTGAGCCCCCGCGCCCCATGAGCCACGATCTGATGCGGGAGCTCGTCGAGAGCCTCGGTGCCAAGGTTGTGCGCGTCTTGGTCACCGAGCTGCGCGACGGGACCTTCTTTGCCGAGCTCCATCTTCGAGCCGGCGAGCGCGACGTCGTGGTGTCGTGCAGGCCGTCGGACGCGATCGCGCTCGCGACGCGCACACACTCGCCGCTTTACGTGGCAGACGACCTCATGGAGACCGAAGGGCTCGTGATCGAGCCGGACGACGACGACGTCGCCGTCGAGGGCAATCCGGACGAGCTCGTTGGCGAGTTCCGCGAGTTTCTGGACAAGATCCGGCCGGAAGACTTCACGTCCTGAGTCGGAGCGTGGGCGCCACAGGCCCGGCGTCAACCCTGAAGCTCAAGCTGCAGTAGACGTGCGGCCTCTGGGCTCTACCGGTCGTTGACGTCGAGCAGCACGAGCCCTAACCTTTCTTACGAGGGTGTAACTACCGCGCTGTCGTCCAACCAGGGCAAGGGCGGGAGCTCGGGGACTAAAGACAGGGGCACGAGATGGACCAAGTCGGTTTCCGCGGGCCACAGGTGTGCAGCATCGTCGGTATCACCTACCGCCAGTTGGATTACTGGGACCGGACTGGGCTAAGCCGCCCGTCACTCGCCCCCGCGCGCGGCAGCGGGTCCCAGCGGCTCTACGCCTACAAGGACCTTCTCGAGTTGAAGGTGATCAAGCAGCTCCTCGATGGCGGTGTCAACTTGCGCCAGGCGAGGCGCGCGATCGAATGCCTCCGCGAGTCGGTGGGAGAGGACCTCACGACCGCGAACCTCGTCATTGTCGGCGAGGGGTCGGTGCTGGTGCGCACCGGCGAAGAGATCATCGACCTTCTGCGAGGTGGTCAGGGCGTGTTCAACGTCGTGCCGCTCGCCGGGGTGGTCGGTGAGGTCGATGCGGCGATCCTGCGGATCGACAGCGCCCACACGGCAGGCGGTGCGTCCGTGCCCGGTCATCCGGTGCAGGCCGCCTCCGGCGAGGATGAGGGGACCTCCGGGCCGTCCCGGCTTGCCGAGGGAGGCTAGACGCTCTCCGACCGGCGATCCTCCCCGGTACGAAAGCCGCGACCGCGCGCCGCGGTGCGGTTTGCTCACGACTCTGAGCGTCTGTTTGCCGAGCTCCTCGACTACTACGAGGTCCCTTGGGAGTACGAGCCGGTGGAGTTCGTGCTCGCGTGGGGCCCCGACGGGCAACCGACGAGCGCGTTCCGCCCGGATTTCTACCTCATCGAGCACGATGTGTTCCTCGAGCTGACGACGCTTCGCCAGGAGCTCGTCACAGTCAAGAATAGGAAGTTGCGCCAGATGGCCCAGCTGTATCCCGAGGTTCACGTCCGGGTTCTCTATCGTCGCGACGTGTTCAGTCTGCTGGGAAAGTACTTGCCGGAAGCTACAGCTAGATTGGCCGGGTGACCCTCAAACACTCTGCACTGCACGCCGAGCACGTGGATCTCGGAGCGCGGCTCGTGGATTTCGGCGGCTGGGAAATGCCGCTTTCGTACCCGGAAGGCACCATCGCCGAGCACCTCGCTTGTCGCAACGACGCCGCGGTTTTTGACGTCAGCCATCTCGGCACCGTGCGTGTCGAAGGGGCCGGCGCCTTCGAGCTGCTCCAGACGAGCCTGACCAACGACCTCCACCGGATCGGGCCGGGCCGCGCCCAGTACCAGCATCTCCTCGACGAGACCGACGCCTCGGTGCTCGACGACATCATCGTGTGGTGGGTCTCAGAAGAGCATTTTGACGTGATGCCGAACGCCTCCAACACCGACAGGGTGATCTCGGTGCTCGGCGGCCACGACGTGACCGCCGAGCGGGCCGTCATCGCCGTGCAGGGGCCCCACGCCCGCGAGCGCCTCGCGACGGTCTCGGCCGATGCGGCGGCGGTCGGTCATTTCGCGGTGGCTGACTTCGAGTTCAAAGGCGTGCCGTGCCGTGTTGCCGGCACCGGCTACACCGGAGAGGACGGTGTCGAGTGCGCCGTGCCGTCCGAGATGGCGCCCGAGTTCTGGCGCGCGGTCATCGGCGCCGGTGTGAAACCGGCGGGTCTCGGGGCACGTGACACTCTTCGACTCGAGTCGGGACTTCCTCTCCACGGCCACGAGCTCGGCCCCGGCATCACGCCGTTGCAGGCAGGGCTTGGCTGGGTCGTCAGCTGGGACAAGGGCCCGTTCCGGGGCCGCGAGGCGCTGGAACGGGAACGGGCGGTCGGGATCCGGCGCAGGCTGCGTGGTCTGCTCGCCGAAGGGCGGAGACCGCCCCGAAACGGCGACACGGTCCTCGTCGACGGGCAGGTCTCGGGTGAGGTCACGAGCGGGAACTTCTCTCCCGTGCTGCAGCGGGGGATCGCGCTCGCGTTCCTGCCTCCCGGGACCGCAATGGGCGCCCCGGTAGAGATCGCGCTGCGAAGCGGGCAAGCTCCGGCGATCGTCGTCAAGCCACCGTTCCAGCGGTTGACAGCAGAAGGGACAGCAAGTTGAGCGCGCCGTTTGTCCCACACACCGAGGCCGAGATCGCGGAGATGCTCGGCTTTCTGGGCCTTGAAGACCTCGATGGCCTGTTCGGCGAGATCCCCGAGGCACTGCGACTGAGGGGCGGTCTCGATCTGCCGCAGGCGATGAGCGAGCCGGACGTCGCGTGGCGCCTAGACGAGCTCGCCCAGCGCAATCGGCCGTGTGGCCGGGACCTCGTCTGCTTTGCCGGGGCAGGGTCCTATGACCACGAGATACCTGCTGTCGTGAGGGCCATCGCGTCGCGCTCGGAGTTCGTGACGGCTTACACGCCATATCAGCCGGAGGTGTCACAGGGCGTTCTGCAGGCCATTTTCGAGTATCAGACGATGATCGCCAGGCTCAGTGGCCTCGAGGTAGCAAACGCCTCGCTCTATGACGGAGCGGCGTCGCTGGTGGAGGCCGTGAACCTCGCCGTCGTGGCGGCAGGCAACAAGCGGGTGCTGTGCTCACAGGGTGTCCATCCTCACTGGCGCCGCCAGCTGGAGACGTTCTCACGTGGCTCCGGAAACGAGATCGACACGGTGCCGCTGTCCGGCGGCGTCACGTCCTGGAACGAGGTCGTCGACAAGGGGCCATTCGCCGCGGTCGTGGTGGCCGCTCCGAACTTTCTCGGCTGCCTGGAGGACATAGGCGCCGCTCGCAGCTTCGCCGACCGCTTCGGCGCCCGATTGGTCGTCTGCTTCGACCCGGTTTCGGCGGGTCTGCTCGCGACCCCGGGCTCGCTCGGCGCCGACGTGGTCGTGGGCGAGGGACAGCCCCTCGGGACGGCGCTGGGCTTCGGCGGGCCTTATCTGGGCCTGTTCGCGTGCCGCCTTGTAGACGTGAGGCGAATCCCCGGGCGGATCGTCGGAGAGACCGTCGACACCGAGGGGCGCCACGCTTATGTCATGACCTTGCGGGCGCGCGAGCAGGACATCCGCCGCGAGAGGGCGTCCTCGAACGTCTGCACGAACCAGACCTTGATGGCCGTGACCGCGGCGGTCCACCTTTCCTGGCTGGGCCCGCAAGGACTGCGCGAGGTGGCCTTGCGATGTGCCAGGGCGACGCGTTACACCCGTGAAGCTCTTTGCGCGATCGACGGGGTGCGACTGATGACCACTGCCCCCGTGCTGCGTGAGTTCGCGATCCGCACGCCGCTTGCACCCGAGAAGCTCGTCGAACGACTGGCGGAGGATGGTTACCTCGCCGGTGTGCCCATCCGGGCAGGGTTCGAGGGCACCGACTACGAGGGAGGACTGCTCGTGGCTGCCACGGAGAAGCGCACGCGTACGGAGATCGAAGGCTTCGCGGCCGCATTCGACAAGGCCGTGCGATGAACGCTCCGCTGCCCGCCGGTCGGGCCTTGGGGGCGCCGCTGCTCGCTCGTGACTTCGAGCCGACCATCTTCGAGTTCTCTTCGCCCGGGCGCCACGCCGCCTCGTTCCGCACCACGGACCTGCCTTCATGGTCGGCCGAGGAGCTCGTTCCGGAAAGCTTCCGCCAGGGAGAGGCGGTGGCGCTGCCGGAAGTCTCCGAGCGTGACCTCGTCTCGCACTTCACCCGTCTCACCCACCGTCAGTACTCAGTCGATCTCGGGGCGTACCCACTCGGGTCGTGCACGATGAAGTACAACCCCAAGGCAGCGGACGCCGGTGCATCCCTGCCGGGCTTCACCCAGGTCCATCCGGCTGCTCCGACCACGTGCACGCAGGGATGGCTAGAGCTCCTCGTCGAGCTCGAGGAGACCCTGTGCGCCGTCACCGGGATGGAGGCCGCCACGTTGCAACCGGCCGCCGGGGCGGCCGGCGAGCTCACCGGCCTGCTGTTGATGCGTGCCTTTCACGACGCGAACGGCGAGGGCGCCCGCCGGCGCCGTGTGATCATCCCGGACTCGGCCCACGGCACGAACCCGGCTTCTGTGACGCTCAGCGGCTACGAGGTCGCCACAGTCGGGACGAACGCGCGCGGCGGGGTCGATCTCGAGGCGCTCCGCGCGTTGCTGGACGACGACGTTGCAGGCATCATGCTCACGAACCCGAGCACCCTTGGGCTGTTCGAGGAGGACATCGTAGAGATCGCCGAAGCGGTGCACGACGTCGGTGGACTCTTGTACTACGACGGTGCCAACCTGAATGCGATCCTGGGGATCGTGCGGCCGGGAGACATGGGCTTCGACATCGTGCACCTGAACGTGCACAAGACCTTCGCCACCCCGCACGGTGGGGGAGGGCCGGGCGCAGGTCCGGTGGCAGTGTGCGCCAAGCTGGCCCCTTTCCTGCCCGGCCCGAGGCCCACGCGTGGCGAAGCCGGCTACGAGCTCAGGATGCCCGAGCGCTCGATCGGGCGAGTGCACTCCTGGCACGGAAATGCGGTGGTCCTGCTCCGCGCTTGGATGTACCTGCGCCTGAACGGTGGCGACGGCCTGAAGCGGGTCTCGGAGATAGCCGTGCTCAACGCGAACTGGTTCAAGGAACGCCTCCGCGGGGTATACGACATCGCCTACGACAGGCCCGTGATGCACGAGTGCGTCGTCTCGGCGAAGTCACTTCACCACGAGGTGGGTCTCAGCGCGCTGGACGTGGCGAAGCGCCTGATGGAACTCGGTTTCCATCCCCCGACGATCTACTTCCCGCTCATCGTCGAGGAGGCTCTCATGGTCGAGCCGACCGAGACCGAGAGCCCGCAGACCTTGGCCGCGCTCGCGGACGCCTTCGTTCAAGTCGCCCGCGAGTCGCGTGGAGCCGGGAACGCGGATGACGCCAAAGCCGCCCCGCGAACCACCCCGGTCGGGCGCCTCGATGATGCCCGGGCGGCCCGCAAGCTCGTGGTGACATTCGACCAGCGCCGGGCGGACTAGGACGCCACGTCGGCTCTGGATCGAGGGCGCCATCGCCACCGGGAGGATGAAACCGGGGCAGGACTAACCTCAGGGCGTGGGTCGCGCGTGGTTTTCACGTCGGGCGGTCCTGCTGCATCTGACCGCGCTCGTGGTGGTCCCTGGCTGTCTGGCCCTCGGATGGTGGCAGTTGCATCGCGCCCTGTCGGGCAACACACTCAGCTGGGCTTATACCGTCGAGTGGCCGTTCTTCGCGGCCTACGGCGCGTACATGTGGTGGAGGATCGTCCACGAGCAGCCGACGGGGGCCTCGCCGAAGCCGTCGCGCCCGGCAGAGGACGCGCCTTTGCCAAGCGGGCCGGACCAGTCCGAGGAGGACGACGAGGAGCTCGCCGCTTACAACCGTTACCTGGCCGAGCTGCACGCCGCGGACGAGCACAAGCTACGTTGAGAGGTTCGTGGACCAGGCCAGGCGAGCGACACTCATCCGCTACCGGGTGATGGCATACGTCGTCGGCGTCGGCCTGCTGGTGCTCGTACTCGTCGGTGTGCCACTCCAGTACGCGGCCGCCAAGCCGGCTGTCGTCCAGGTCGTCGGCCCGATCCACGGGTTCTTGTACATCGTCTACCTCGTGACTGTGGCCGATCTCGCCCACCGGTTCCGGCTCGGTCTCGGCCAGGTGATCGCACTGGTGGCAGCGGGATTCGTGCCTTTCCTAGCGTTCGTCGCCGAGCGGTGGATGACGCGGCGCGTCGCCGCGCAGGGCGCCGATCTCACCAGAGGGACGCATGTCCCAGGAAGGCGCTGAGAGATGCGGCAATGAGCGGGGACATCTTCGTGGAGTCCGGGGCACTGGGCAGGCCCGCCGCGATCGTCCACGGTGGCGCCGGGGAGTTCGTGCGGGCGCGGTCGCCGTCCCAGCTCGCCCGGCTCGAGGAAGGCCTTTCCGACGCGCTCGAGGCTGCGTGGGAGGTGCTGGGGGCAGGCGGCCGCGCCCTGGATGCCGTCATCGAAGCCGTCGCGTGCATGGAAACCTCGGGGATCTTCAACTGTGGCAGGGGTGCCGTCGCCACTTCGCAAGGCACGGTCGAGACCGACGCAGCTGTCATGGACGGAACGACCGGACGCTTCGGGGCGATCTGTGCTGCGACATGGCCGGAGAGCCCTGTGCGCGCCGCCCGGGCAGTCATGGTACTGGGAGGACCCGCCGAGGGACCGGTCCTGCTTGCCGGCGCCGGCGCCGACCGGTTCTGTGAGAGTGCGGGCCTGCCTGCGATGGCCCCGGCCTTGCTGTGCGGCGAAGGGGTCGTGCCGATCTCCCGCAGCGGGACGGTGGGCGCGGTCGCCCTGGACGATGACGGCCATCTCGCCACCGCCACGTCCACGGGCGGGCGTCTCGGCAAGCTGCCCGGGAGGGTTGGCGACTCACCGATCGCCGGGGCGGGAACATGGGCAGACGACCGGAGCGTCGCGGTTTCGGCAACCGGCGAGGGCGAGTCTTTCCTCGTGGCCGGCTTCGCCCACCGGGTCGACTGGTGCGTCATGGAGGGAGCCCCGCTCAAAGCGGCCCTGACCGACGCGCTGGAGTCGGTCCGCTCACGAGGGGGTCATGGCGGCGCGATCGTGCTTGCGAACGATGGCGGTTTCGCCGTCGCGTTCGATACATCAGCCATGGCACGCGCCTGGCGCGGCCAGGTTTGCTCGACGGTCCGAGCTCTTCGGCCCCGGGAGGAGTGAGCGGGGGACCGTTCACAAAGTGCCGGTGACGACGGCTACGGCCCGCGGTGCGGCCTCGGTCTGATCAGCCTACGCAGGTGCGATCGCCGGGCCCGGCGCGAGCACGATGCGGTCCCGTCCCTCGGCTTTGGCCCGGTACATGGCTGCGTCGGCGACATTGACCACCTCGTCGAGGACGGCGCCGTGTCGCGGGAAGAACGCCACCCCTATCGAGGCGGTCACGCGCGGTACGCCGTGTCCCGGCGCAGGCAGTTTCGCGAGAACCTCCCGCACCGCTTCGGCGACCCGCAGGGCGCCGGCCTCGTCGGTGTTGTGGAGCATCAGGAGGAACTCCTCGCCACCGTAACGAACGGCTGCGTCGCCGTTGCGGAGTGTGCCCTGTATCGCACGTCCCACGTTGCGGAGCAGGGCGTCACCGGCCATATGACCGCACTGGTCGTTGACCCGCTTGAAGTGGTCGAGGTCTAACAGGAGGATTCCCATCTGAGTCCCGGCACGGCTGGAGAGAGCGGCTTCGCGCGTCGCCAGTTCGTCCCACCAGCGGTGGTTGAGCAGTCCGGTCAAGGTGTCGGTCATCGCGCGCAGCTCCAGCTCCGCGTACAGCTGCGCGTTGCGCCAGGCGGCAGCCGTGATGTAGCCGAAGAGGGCACAGCGCTCGAGGTCCTCTTCGGTGAACTGGTTCCGGCCGTTGCGCCACATGTCTATGACTCCGAGCCGGTGGTCGCCCGCGATGAGGGGTACGACGAGGAGGGACTCCTCCAGGGTCGACTCGTCCTGTCCGGGGATCGACACGGCTTCGGAGTGGCTGCGCGTGTCCGGGCAGTTGTACGGGTAGCCGCGCAGGAACGCCCAGCCCGTGATCCCCCTGTCCATCGAGATGTCCATTTCGTTGAGCCCAGCGAGCTCTTCGCCGGCGAGGACGCGCGCTCGGAGCCGGTACCGGTCCCAGTCCGCCTCGAAGATCGCAAACCGATCGGCTCGCACCGTCAGCGGCAGGCGTTCGGCGGTCACCTGAAGGATCCGGGTTGGATCGTGCTCGGCCTGCATCAGCCGGGCGGCCTCCCCCAAGGACCACGCAAAGTCCTGGGCATCGAGCGCCGCCCGCCCGGTGGTCGGCAGTTTGGCGACGAAGGCCGGGGCGTCCAGTGCTTCGCCCGGCGCGGTGAGAACCCGCACTCCTTGCCTGCGGAACCAGGCGGGCGTGACGACCTCATCTCCGGGCTCCGCCGCTGCTGCATCGAGCACGGCGGGCGACCCCAGGTGCGGGCCGATGCCCAGTCTCACTCCCAGCCCTATCAAGCGCTGGGCAATGGCGTCGTCGACGATGCCGCGGAGAATGACGTGCGCATTGAGCCTGGCGCAATAGGCGAGGAGGCCTGCGAGCTCGGCGCGAGCCCGGATTCCCGTCGACACGTAGTCGGTGTAAGTGGGATCCAAGATCACAAAGCTCGGTATCAGGTCACCCACGGGCCGCCTGCTGAGCACGCCGGGCGCGACGTCCGCGAGTGCGACGAGGAATCCCCGATCGCGCAGCTGCTCGACCCTGCGACCGACCAGCTCGGGTTCCTCGAGCGCTGCCGACTCGGAGATCACCCAGGCGATCTCTCCCGGTGCGACGGCGACGTCGTCGGCCGTGGCCCAAGGGTCGAAGGAATCGTCCCGGAGAAGATCTGCGGTCAGCGGCAGGAACAACAGAGCGGGACTCGTGTACTGGACGGCCGGCAGCGAGGACCGGATGAACGCGCGTGTGTCGTTGCGCAACGAAGAGCGGGGGAGGGCCTCGTAGCCGAACACCGTGCGGTCCTGGAGATCCATCACGGGCTGCAGCGCGACGGGAGCAGAACGGCCGGAGGAATCTTTTGGTGGCTCGTCGCTGCCCAGCGCGGACCCTCGCACACACAAAGCGTAGAACGATAAGAGACCCCTCGGGCCCGGGGCCAGGACCCGAGGGGAATTGAGCCCGGGCGAGCCGGCGAGTTGGGGGTAGAGTCCCGCGACATGAGCGCCGGGGAGCCTGGTTCGAGGTGTCGCGCCTTGCGGAGGGGTCAGGGTCTGTGACCGCAGACGAGGCGGACGGCCCGGGATCGGGCCTCCGGGTCGTGTGGTCAAGGTCTAAGCCGGTACGACTGGCTGTCGAAACCCTGGCCGTACTGGCTGCGTTCAGCGGTCTCGTGGTTCTCCTTTACGCAAGATCGGCCCACGACCTGGCCGCGACCTCCGACAGGGCGACCATCGTCCTCGAAGGCCAGGCGATGGCCAGCGGTCACCTGCTCCTCCAGGGCTGGAACCTGACTTTCGCCTCGTACTGGACGAGTGATGCGCCGTTTTACGACGCGGCCATCCGCCTTTTCGGGCTACGGCCGGAACTCCTCTACGCGGGACCTGCGGTCATGGCTGCACTTGTCGTCATCTCGGGCGTGTTCATCGCCCGAGAGGGTTGCCGGGGCGCGTCGGCGGTCGCCGGGGGCGTCGCCGTCATTGCGCTCCTCGGTCTCGCCACGCCGGCCATGACGCTCTTTTTCGTCGGAAGGGGGTTCCACATCAGCACGGCGCTGTACGCGCTCTTGGCGTTCGGCGCGCTCAGGCGGGGACGCTTTGGCTGGGGATGGTTCCTGGCGGTGGTCCTGCTCGCGGCCGGGATGCTCGGAGATCTGCTGCTTGTCGCCTACGCCGTAGTGCCCCTCGTCCTTGCGGGTGTCGTGGCAGCCCTGCGCCAACGAAGGTGGCAGGGCGCAGTCCCGGACGTCTCCGCCGCTGTCGTCGCCGTGGCGCTCGCCGCTCTCGCGCGCCGGATCGCAGAGGCCGAGGGCGCGTTCAGGTCGCAGGCGGCGCTTTCCCTAGTGCAGCTAGGCCAGATGTTCTCGAACCTGGGACACATGCCAGGTTATGTGTCGGACCTCCTCGGCCTGACGAACGGCCTGCGTCACAATGGGGGAGTCCCATTCGGGCTTCGCGAGGTACATGTCGTGGGTGCACTCTGCGTGCTGGCCTGCCTTGTGGCCGCTGTGGCAACCCTCGTCGTCGGTGCCCGACGCGGGGTGTCGGGACGGCTCCCTGCGGCCGGGCCCGAGACCTGGCGGCTCGACGACATCCTCCTGATCGCGGCGGTCTGCTCTGCGGTGTCCTTCGTCGCGCTCGCACGGGCCGACCAGAGCGGGGTCCGCTACCTCACCGTGACAGTCGTGTTCGCCTGCGTTCTCACCGGTCGCCTGATTGCCCGCGGCTGGTCGAAGCTCCCGCCCGGCGGCCCGGCCCGCGTCCTCGCGGTCGTCGGCGTCGTCGTGTCTCTGGGATTCGCAGCGGGAGTCGGTTACTCACTCGCCCGGCCTGAGCCGTCTTACCCGGTCACGGCGTTGGTCTCCTGGCTGGAGGCTCACAATCTGCGATGGGGGATCGGCGACTACTGGGCCGCCAGCATCACGACGGTCCAGAGCAGCGGGGAGGTCATCGTACGGCCGGTGGCGGCCTCGAATGGCGGCGCCATTCAGGAGATGACGACCCTGTCGCAGTCGAGCTGGTACACCGGTCAAGAGTGGCAATTCCTCGTGTACAGCAAGCCCGTAATCGACAACGTCGACCTCGACGCTGCGCTTCGGACCTGGGGACCACCTACCGAGATCCACGTCATCGGCCCGTACCACGTCCTTGTTTGGAACCATCCCGTGGTGCTCCCGAGTCCCGCACCCGGGCAGATCGCGGGCATCGAAGGACAATGAGGCGCCACTGGCGCCGCGCAGCCCGACGTCCTCACCGGGCACGCGGCGACGTTGCTAGGCTCGTGCGAACATGGCTTCGGAGCTGCCCGGTCAGCGCCGGGCGGAAGGCTTTGTGTCTCCCGAGTGGATCTCCGATAGGAACGGCACCTGCGCCCTGACACCAGGGGAGGTTCTGGGCACGGCCTGTCCAGTCGCAAAGGATATGGGGAGGCCGTCAGGGACGGTGAGGGTGGAAGAGTGCCGATCTTGAACTCGGGGTCATGGGTGGTCGTCGGACTGGACAATGGCGGCAACTGCAACAGCGCGACAGTGCTGGACGATTCGGGGCGCTTCTTGGTGGAGACGTTGGTCGAGAGCCCGAGCCGCGTCCGGGAAGGGCCGGAGGTGGCAATTGAAGCCCTTCTCGACTCCTTCGACGGGGTGCTCGACCTCACAGGTGTGGAGCGGGATTCGGTGCGCGCCGTCGGCCTCGGGACACCGGGGCCCGCCAGTGCCGATGGGGTGATCTCCTCGAAGGGAGCGACGAACTTCTATGAACCGCGCTGGCGCGGGTTCGACATCCGCGGAGCGCTCGAGCGTCGCTTGGGCGTTCCCGTCCTTTACAACAACGACGGCAACGCCGCTGCGCTCTACGCCCACCACGCGCACTTCGGCCAAGACTGGGCGTCGCATTCGTCGGTCTCGGCGATCGTCGGCACAGGCCTGGGGGGAGGAGTGATAGAGGCCGGGCACGTGATCTGTGGGGCCGCAGGGATGGCGGGCGAGCTCGGCCATGTCCACATACCGATGCAAGGGCTCCTCGCTGAAGGGCAGCCGATCCCCGAATGCAACTGCGGCTTCGTGGGTGACGTCGAGAGCGTCGCGTCGCTGACCGGGATCGAGCGCAACCTTCTGCCGTACTGGCTGACGCGCTTCCCGGACCACGAGCTCGCGAGGAAGGGGTCGATAAGGGAGGCGGCGAAGCTCGTCCGAAGCTACGCGGATTCGGAGGACCCGCTCGCGCTGGAGATCTTCAACCAGCAGGCGATGGCGCTCGGCCGGCTCTTTACGATCGCGGGCAACTTCATCGACCCGGGCGCCTACTTCGTCGGAGGCGGCGTGGTCGAGGCCTCCCCCCGGTTCCGTGAGTGGTTCCTCGCACGCGTGCGCGAGCACACCCTCCTGCGCCAGGAGCAACTGGAGGTCGCGGCGTTCGCGCTCATCGCCGACCTGGACATGGCAGGTGCGAGAGGGGCCGCCCTCGCAGCTTTCGACTCGCTCGAGGTCTGATCGGGCCGATCGCGGGCGCCAGCGGCGTGGCGGACGCGGGGAGCCTTCCGCCCGCCCGCGGTGATACGAGGCGGCTCACGGACCGCAGCATTGCCAAGAGCAGTTACGCTTTACGACTGTGGATGCCCCAGGGCATCGAAACGGCCCTATCCAGACAGCGCAATTCTCGCCCGACGGGTTTCGTCTGGCAGCGGAGTTCATGCCGCACATCGTGTGGATGGCGACCCCTGACCGGTTGATCGAGTACGTCAACAGCCAGGCCACTGAGTACGTCGGCTTGCCCTCCGAGGACCTGTCCGGGTGGAAGTGGATCACGGTGCTGCACCCCGACGATGCCGGTCGTGTCCAGGCGGCCAGGGATCTCGCCGCCAAGACCCATGCCCCTATCGAGCTCGAGTGCCGCCTCAGGCGCTTCGACGGGCAGTACCGATGGCACGAGATACGTTCCCGTGCGCTGTTGGACGAGGACGGCAGCATCCGCAAGTGGATAGGCACCGCTATTGACATCGAGGACCTGAAGAGCGCCGAAGCCGGTCTGCGCATCTCCAGGCGCGACGTGGAAGAGGCTCTGATGCTGCTCGAAACCCTGCAGGCCAACGTGCCCATCGGGTTCAGCCTCGTCGACACCGACTTCCGCTACCTGCGCATCAACGAGACCCTGGCCGAGTCCAACGGCTTGTCGGTTGCCGAGCACATCGGCCGACGCGCCGCGGACGTCGTACCGGACCTGTGGTCGCAGATAGAGCCTTACTACACGCATGTCCTGGAGACAGGCGAACCAGTCCTGAACGTCGAGATCGAGCGCACCGCAACAGACGACCCTTCACAAGTCCGCAGCTGGCTGGAGAGCTATTACGCCGTCACGGTGGAGGGGAAGAACATCGGGGTGGGGGCCATCATCGTCGACGTCACCGAGCGCAAGCACGCGGAACGGACGCGATCGGAGCTCACCCAGGCCGCCGCGGACGCCATGGCGGCCATGGTCGAGGTGAGAGACCCTTACACCTCGGGCCATCAGAGCCGCGTGGCCACCATCGCCTCGGCGATCGCCGTCGAGATGGGGCTCGACCAAGACACTGTCGATGGCATCGATCTCGCGGCACGCATCCACGACATCGGCAAGATCGGGACACCCGCTGAGGTCCTGAGCCGCCCCAGTAAGTTGAGCCCGATGGAGTGGGAGCTCATCAAGGTCCACGCCAAAGCCGGTGCGGACATAATCAAAGGGATCTCGTTCCCATGGCCGGTGGCCGAGACGATCGCGCAACACCACGAGCGCCTGGACGGTTCGGGGTACCCGTCCGGACTTCGGGGGGAGCAGATCTGCCTCGGGGCACGCATCATCGCCGTGGCCGACACGGTGGAGGCCATGTCGTCACACAGGCCCTACCGCGCCGCACTCGGGGTGGACGCTGCAATCGCCGAGATCGTGAGCCAGCGCGGCAAGCTCTTTGACGAGGCCGTGGTGGACGCGTGCGTCGCCCTTGTGCGTAGCGGGCGGATCGGTTTCGAGACGACCTGGGAATCAACCTGACACTCGGCGTTCTGGACCGTCGTCAACAACGACCTCCGTGCCGAGCTTGCCGGAGAGGAAGTCTGAGAGCCCGTGAACGCGCGGAGGCAGGCAAGCCCGGCGGACATCAGTTGGGCCAGACCGGTGGCCTGTCCGTCGTTCCGGTGCAACCGTCCGTAGGCTGACACGAGCGCAGAGCAGCGCTCAGCCGACGAGAGCGACCACCGCGTCCGCCGACAGTGGGCGAGCGAAGAGGAATCCCTGACCCTGATCGCAGTCCAACCCCGTAAGGGTGCGGAGTTGATGGGTCGTCTCGATGCCCTCGCCGACAACGGTTATGCCGAGCGCGTGGGACATCGCGGTTACGGCCGCGACAATTTCGCGGTCGCGTGCACTGCGGCCGATCTGTGCCACGAAGCTCCGGTCGATCTTCAAAATGTCGACCTTCATCCGCTGCAGGTGCGCGAGTGATGAATAGCCGGTTCCAAAGTCGTCGAGGGCGAGGCGCACGCCGAGCTGTGAGAGCGCTGACAGCGTCTGTTGAACGTCGCCCCACTCGCCGACGAACGCCGTCTCGGTCATCTCGAGGCAGAGCCGGGGAGCGTCGATGCCGCGGTGGTGGAGCAACTCGGCCACACGCCCGGCGAAGGAAGGGTCGGACAGCTCGGCTCCAGACACGTTAACGGCCATTGTGAACTTGGCGGGCCAGCCATCGCTGCAGGTCCACTCGGCGAGCTGGCGACACGCCTCGTTCAAGACGAACGAGTCGATCCTGCCGATGAGCCCGTGCTGCTCGGCGAAGGGGATGAAGCTGTCGGGCGTGACAACGCCGCGCTCTGCATGCTGCCAGCGAACCAGCGCTTCGACGCCGATCAAGGACTGGTCGTCCAGCGAGAAGAGGGGTTGGTAGAGGAGGAACAGCTCGGCTTCCTCGACGGCGCGGCTCAGTTCGGCCTGGAGACGGCTGGCCAGGGTACCGATGCGCTCGCAGGCATCGAAGACCCGGTAGCGGTCACGACCCGTTTCCTTGGCCTCGTACATCATCGCGTCAGCGTCGCGGATCAAGTGCCGGGGATTGGTGAGGGGATCGCGAGTGACCACGATCCCGACGCTGCAGGTGAGGGAGAGGTCTCGCCCGTCGTCCACATAAGGGGCGCGGATCCCCTGCACGATGCGCTCGCCGATGAGACCGATGTCGTCGTCATCGCGCAGGTCCCCGCACAGCAGCACGAACTCGTCGCCGCCGAGGCGGGCGACGGTGTCAGCGTGGCGAGAGAGCCCCGAGAGCCTGTGGCCGACTTCGGCGAGGACCTGGTCGCCGGCGTCGTGACCGAAGGAGTCGTTGATCGCTTTGAAGTGGTCGAGGTCCACGTACAGGACCGCAAGCCGACCGGGTTGCCGCTCAAGACCTGCCACAGCCTGGGTCAGGCGGTCCATCAGGGCGACCCTGTTCGCCAGACCGGTCACTGGGTCGTGCAAGACCTGGTAGGCCAAGGCGCTCTCCGCCCTGATCTGCGCCGTCACGTCGCGGGAGATACCGAACGTGCCGATTATCTGCCCGCGCTCGTCGCGAAGGGGCATCTTGGTTGTTGAGACCCAGGGACTCATTCCGTTGCGGAACGTCTCCCGCTCCAACTTCCCCACCATCGGCTCGCCGGTACGGATGATCCGCTGCTCGTCCTCGAAGGCAGCAGAAGCATGTTCCTTGCTGAAGAAGTCGAAGTCGGTCTTGCCGATTATCTCGTCCGCGGTGCGGTCCGGGGTTATCGCGGCGATCCAACCGGCACTCACGAGGAGGAAGCGGCTGCGCACGTCCTTGAAGTACACGCGCTCTTCGGTCGTGGCGAGAAGATTGCCCATGCAGGTGAGCTTGAGCTCTCGTAGCGTTTCGCTCTCCTGGGACCACTGTTGCTGCAACTTCGCCTCAGTCATCTCGACTCCTGCGGGGGGATCGATGAGTACTATCGGCCGATTCCTGTCGAATGTTTAGCGTCCAGCCTGGGGCAAGATCGTCGTTTCAGTGAAACTGCCAAGTTCTGCAAGCGCTGTGACAGCCCCCGAACCTCAGTGCCGCGTTGACGTCGGTCGTGCCGGAAGGCGACATTGCCTTGGGCCCAGGGCGTCATGCGCGGCACCAGGCCGGGAAGGCGTGAGAGCGCCTGAGTGGCGGTGATTTCGTCGGTCGGGGCTGTCCCCGAGCGTCCTCAGCCGACCAGCGCGACCACTGCCTCCGGCGACAGTGGGCGGGCGAAGAGGAAGCCCTGGCCCTGGTCGCAGTCCAAACCGGCGAGAGCATCGAGCTGGTCGTTTGTCTCTATGCCCTCGCCCACCACCGTCGTGCCGAGAGCGTGCGACATCGCCATCACAGCTGCGACGATTTCGCGGTCGCGGGGGCTCCTGCTGATCTGTGCCACAAAGCTCCGGTCGATCTTCAGCACGTCGACCTTCACGTGCTGCAGGTGGGAGAGCGTCGAGTAGCCGGTCCCGAAGTCGTCGAGGGCGAGGCGGACACCGAGTCTTGGTAGTGCTGCCAACGTCTCTTGGACGTCGCCGTATTCGCCGATGAGCGCGGTCTCTGTTATCTCCAAGCACAGGAGGGTGGGGTTGATGCCATGGCTGTTGATCACTTGGGCGACGTGCTCGGCGAATCCGGGATCCGACAGGTCGGCGCCGGAAACGTTGACCGCCATGGTGAACTTGCTGGGCCAGCCCTCACGGGACGTCCATTCCGCGATCTGGCGACAGGCCTCGTTCAAAACGAACGAGTCGATCCTGCCGATAAGCCCGTACTGCTCGGCGAAGGGGACGAAATCGTCGGGCAGCACGACCCCGCGCCGGGGATGTCGCCAGCGCACCAGTGCCTCGACGCCGATCAGGGACCTGTCCTCCAAGGAAAAAAGCGGCTGGTAGAGAAGGAAGAGCTCTGTTTCCTCGATCGCGCGGCTCAGTTCTGCCTGGAGGATGTTCGCCTGGGCGCCCACGCGCTGGGCCGAGTCGTAGACGCGGTAGCGGTTCCGGCCTGACTCTTTCACCTCGTACATCGCCTCGTCCGCGTCGCGGATCAACTGCTCGGGCTCGGCACGGGGATTGCTGGTGATCGCGATCCCGACGCTGCACGTGATGGTGAGGTCGCACCCGTCCTCGATGTAGGGGGCGCGAACCTCCCGAACGATCCGGTCCCCGATGAGGCCGACGTCATCTTCATCGCGCAGTGTCCCGCATAGCACGACGAACTCGTCTCCGCCGAGGCGGGCGACGGTGTCGGAATGCCGTGAGAACTGCGAGAGTCGCCGTCCGATCTCGACGAGTACCTGGTCACCGGCATCGTGGCCGAAAGTGTCGTTTATCTCCTTGAAGTGGTCCAAGTCGACATATAGGACCGCAAGCCGACCTGGCTGGCGTTCGAGCGCGACGAGTGCCTGGGAAAGCCTGTCCATCAAGGCGACCCGGTTCGCCAGACCAGTCACCGGGTCATGGAGGACCTGGTAGGCCAGAGCGTTCTCGGCGTTGACCTGCGCCGTCACGTCGCGCGAGATCCCGAAGGTGCCGATTATCTCGCCCTGCTCGTCGCGAAGAGGGCCCTTTGTGGACGCGACCCAGGGACCGGTCCGGTCGCTGAACGTCTCCTGCTCCAACTTTCCGACCATCGCCTCGCCTGTGCGGATGATCCTCTGCTCGTCAGCGAGGGCGACAGCGGCGTGTTCCTCGGTGAAGAAGTCGAAGTCCGTTTTCCCGATGACCTCCTCCAAGGTGCGGCCAGGGGCTGCCGTGGCCAGCCAACCGGCGCTGACCAGGAGAAACCGGCTCTGCAGGTCCTTGAAGTAGATGCGCTCGACGGTGCTGTTCAGAAGGTTGCGCATGCAGATGCGCTCGATCTCGAGCAGCGGCTCGCTCGTGAGCGAGGTTTGTGGATCCAGCTTGCCCTTATCCATCGCAACTCCTGCTCCGCAACCGAACAGTACTATCGACCGATTCGCCAATAGCGATTAGTCGGAGTCGACGGGCTCGCCCGTGGACGCGGGGGAGTCCGACATGTTTGTTCGTGGTTTGCACGCCCCCCGGTGCTTTTGGTCGCGGTCCTGTTCGGAATCGTCTTCGGATCGGGCGACCAGTACCCGGGCAGCCTCGCGAGCCCAGGAGGATGGACCGAGTCGTTGAGCCTGTTGTCTGCTCCATGGCTCGTCCTGCCGCTCGCCTTCGGTTGCAGCCAACTGCGGGTCAGGCGCGCGGCGACAGCCGGTCCCGTCGTCACCATGACGGCGCTGTTCAGTTACTTCCTCATGATCATGGGTCCTTTCGAGGGAAGGCGGTGGGACCTGACCCTTCACGAGATCCGCGCTGTGTTCTTCTCGAACACGACGAACTTCTTCGTAGGCTTGATGACCGGACCGCTCTACGGATTGCTCGGACAGCGCTGGCGGACGCGGCGGGCGTGGATCAGCGCCTTATTGGTGGCCGGCGCCCTTTGTCTCGAGCCCTTCGCGCTCATTGTCGCCGGCAGGACTCTCGCAGGGAGATGGACCACCGTTTGGACACTCGCCGCGGGAACCGCAACGGCGGGCTACTTCGCCATCGCGGACTTGGCGTACCCACGGCGCCGTTCAGAATTGACGACTCGGAACTAGCGAGAAGGGGCAGGCCCGTCTCGGCCTCCCGGTGCGACCGCGTGTGCGCTGAGCTTGTCGGCCCGGCAGAGCCTTGCCTCATGCGCTGTCACGTCTTGCATGACCTTCGCTCTCATCGCCGACCCGGACGTCGCCGCTGCAAGGGCGGCCGCTCTGGCAGCTCTCGACCTACTCGACCGCTCTGATCGGGGAGGATTCTCCAGGGCTTTGCGATACCCAGAGCACCCCGTCAGGGGTCACACACAAGGCTCATGCACCAGGTCACTGCTTAGTGGTTCATCGGGCAGGTGCGCGCAGGATAGTATTTTGTGTCCGCGGGCGGCGAGCACCGGGCATTGCGCTTAGGAGGAAGATCATGTCTTCTCACGGTTGGGCTGCACGGAAGGTTCTGGCACTTGTAGTGACGCCAGTGACGATGCTGACCGTCATTACAGGTCTCGCTCCTAGTGCGAGGGCGGCTTCACCCGTAATCTCACTTCCACTAGTCACGTCTTTCACGGTGTCACCCAATTCCCTGTCCAGCAAGGGCGGGACTTTGACTTTGAAGGCGGAGCTCAAGTACGCCAAGGTTTGCACGCTTTCGGTAGCACCGGCCGTCAAGGGACTGCCCGAGAAGAACTTCTCGTGTGTCGCCGGCTCGTTCTCGAGGTCGTTCCCAGTCGCCCGGGACACGGGCGCGATACCTGAGACTTACACCTTCAGTCTTAGCGTGAGTAACAGGGAGGGCACGACAAGAGCCACGAATGCCGTTGCCACAGTAGGGGCCGCCCCTCCGCCAATTTCCTTCGGCGTCAGGAGCGAGAACCTAGGAACAGTGGGGGTATCGATTCACAGCACGAACTACGAAGTCCGGGTCACCAACAACAGCAAGCTGCCTCAGACCCTCGGTGGCTTCAACATCGTCGGAGTAAACGCCTCCGATTTCGGCGTCCCCAGCAACGACTGCGCGGGCATCGTGTTGTCGCCGAGCGGAGGCGAGTGCTCGTTCGCCGTCGACTTCGTCCCGACCAGTACCGGGACGCGCTCGGCCACCCTGGAGCTGACTGACCAGAGCTGGGGGCCCTCGGGTTCGCCCGCGATGCTGCCGCTGTCGGGGATTGGCGTCTTTTCGGAGATCGCGATCAGTGCTTCGCCAACGTTCTACACACACGGCAATGTCAACTTCGCCGTTCAAGGTGTCGACACGACGACAACCCCGTTGTACATCACCATCCAAGACGCCTCGTCAACTGTTCCGCTGTACGTCAGTTCGATCGGTGTCAGTGGCCAGAACTACTCCGATTTCGGTGTCAGCGCCGGGAACTGCGGGGGCACTGTGATCGACCCTGGAGCGCAATGCCAGTTCACGGTGACTTTCACACCGACGGCGTCAGGGTTGCGCAAGGACCAGATCGACGTCTACGGGAACATGTCGGGCGGTGTCTGGACAATTCCCGAGAGTGGGATGGGACAGTACGCGACGCTCACCTTGGACAACCCGCCTGGTACGCCGATCTCTGCGATCCCCTTCGGGACCACGACTGCCAACGAGAATTCCACCATCACGGTGACCAACACCAGCAAGCAGGTGTTCCTGGTTTTCGGAGGATCGTCAGGAGTGGCGGGACCGAACGCACCCGACTTCAGTTGGTCGCCCGGTAGTTGCGCCGCTGGCGGCGACGAGCTTGGCCCCCTGCAGAGCTGCTCTTTCACGGTGACTTTCCAACCGCAGCTTCCAAACATAGAGGACTACGGTACTTTCTCCCTCTACGACAACGCCCAATCCGGTTCCCAGACGTTCAATTTGACGGGCTACGAGTCATAGCGGCCCGTTGGCGGAACGGTTGGGTACCGGCCTGTCGGGGCCCATCGGAACGCTGCCCTTTGTCCAACAGATGTAGGGCCTTTGAGAGCCGGACAGCATGGTCGTGGCCGCCTTTAGGATCGGCCGAGCACGCGCAGGTGCCTTTTCGACTTCAATTTCGCCCAAACGGCACACGCAACTGGAACACGCGCGCCGAGACGAGTTAGTTGCTCGCGACTGTCACTGTGCAAGCTGCCCTGTGGCACGGCAACGGGCTGGTGAGTTTGGCGGGAAGTGATGGGCGCGGCCGTACACGGCCCAGGGTGGGGGAGTGCCACCTCGGAACGGTTTGCCTTGAGGTCTTCGTCGCTCGAGATTCAAGCAGGAGTGTCCGGGAATAACGGACAAAGCCCGCGGTTCTCTCTGTCGCACTGTGGCAGCCTGCGATTGCCTTCACATGTGCATCGGCCTGGACTTGCCCCGTCTTACTTCGTTCGCATCCGAGTGTGGTTGCCGCATCAGGGAAGGCCCGCCAGTCGTACCGTGCTTAACTCCGGACGAGTCACGCAACGCATCGATCGTGACGAGTCACGCGATGCGACACTCCGTCTGTGTCTCCCGCTTCCAATCGAGCCGGACAAGGAGGTCCAGGAGCCGACGCAGCTTGCAGGTGCGGTTACAGGGACGCATCCGTGGACCTTGTAGCCGGTGTTGTCGGCAACCCACGATGAAGGCTGTTGTCAACGCGACGGAGTCAACCCTCGCTAACAGAATGTTGGCAACCTCGAGAGAACTTCTCGTCCGGTACTCGAATCGCCGAGATTCGCAAGAGGCAGCAGTTCCCGCAGGACTCCGATGTATTCTCGTTCAGTGGGAACCCTGGCGGCGGTGTCGCGCGCGGTGGGTCGCCATGCGATTCCGCTCACGGGAGCGATTGTTCTCATGGGCGTGTATATGGGAGGAAGTCTTTACGTCATACCCCACATGCACCACTGGCATGAATGGGTATATCCTTTCGACCTCTTCAATTACTTCTTCCTCGCCCGCTACATCAGTATCGGCAATTATCAGCAGCTCTATGGCCAGTTCCTTGGCCAAACGGCCCTGACGACAACGCCGGGGGCCGTCGTCGCGCTGGTACCGGTGTGGGTGGTGAGCCATGCCGCCGGGATCTGGGTCAACTTGTCGGCGCGACCTCAGCGTTACCCGACCGTGTGGCTCATACTCGGCCCGTATCAAGTGCTCCTTAGCGCACCAGTACTGTTCGTTGCCGACGCCGTTGCGGTGCACATTGGTGCTTCGCGTGCTCGGCGGCTGCTGATCTGCGCGGGCGAGGTGTACGTGCTCTGCAACGTGCTCACGTGGGGCCACCCGGAGGACGCAGTCGCGGTGGCATTTCTTCTTTATTCCTGCCTTGCAGCATCGGACAGGCAATGGCCGAAGTCAGCTTGGTTGTTTGGTGCCGCCGTCGCGTTCCAGCCCTTCGTCCTACTCGCGCTGGCTCCGGTGTTCTTCCCCGCAGGCTTGAGGAGGATTCCTGGTTTGCTGGCTCGAGCAGCGGCACCAGCGGCAGCACTGCTCGTCTTGCCGCTTGCGATGAACTGGTCGGTCACGGAGCAGTCCCTGGTGCTTCAACCAGCGTTTCGCTTGGGTGGTCGTGTGACTCCGTGGATACACCTAGCGCCATCCCTGGCCCGATTCGGGCCCACGACGGAGTACCTTGTGGCGGGCGGACCGGTCCGGCTACTGGGGATCGCCGGTAGCCTCGTCATCGGCCTGTGGTTCTCTCGAGCCCAACGCACCGTCGGTCTGCTCATCGTAGTAGTAGCACTCACCCTGACATTCAGGTGCGTTTTCGAGAGTGTGATCGCGCCTTATTACGTTTTCCCGACAATCACATTCGCACTCGTCAGCCTCAGCGTCGCAACCTGGCCGAGATCTGTCGCCGCAGCTCTCATCGCAGTGATCGTGAACTGGGTCAGCAGCTTCGACCGCGACAGCACTTGGGTTTGGTGGCTAATCGTGGCCGGGCTGGCCGCGTTGGTCGCCGTGTGCTGGTCCCAAGGCATTTCGCGCGAACGTGAGCGTCAGTCCTGGGCGGACAACAACGGATGCGCACTCGCCGGCGATGCACGCGTCATCGCAACATCCCAGCAGCGCCGCTAACGGATACCCGAAGGTCACTTCGGCCTGCAGCTCAATACCGGTCGCATGTCCGCGCGGTCGGCCCTCCGACGATCGATACGTCTTGCGTCACGCCCGTTTCCGGCGTCAACGGTCGCGCCGTCCCAGCGCTCGTTCTTCGAGCGCCCCTTGACACGTCGCTCGGTGGCGTCGTTGCCATACAAGCCCGGCTCAGACCACCGGACCGGAATGGCACGCGGCCTCTTCTCAGTTTCAACTACGTCCTGAGAGACAGCAACACCGGTAGCGGGGGCTGCGCGCCAGCGGGGGATTCCCCAGATCCTCGGTCGCCTGGGCGCCATTCCGAGACTGCCTAACGGAGAAGGGCCGCGGTTCTCCCTGTCGCAGCCTGCCACGGCAGGTCGCCCGCCTGCAGGCGGGGGAGCAGTAGGTCGCGCGCACATCGACTGCGGCAGGCCGGAGGCATTCAGGGCAGATTCGTCGGACTTGCTTCACGGCCGAAGCGCACTTCACGGCCGAAGCGTAAGGTTACGTATTCCCTTACGCGTGTCACGTTTCGACACGCGATATGAACGAACTCGTGCGTCTCCCTCAGTCCACCCGAACGTAGGGCGTCCCGTTTCCCGCCACCCGTGTGTCGGGACAGCGTCGTACAGTCGCGATTGAGATGAGCTAAAGGAGGGAGCCGAAGTGCGGCCGTATGGAACCTCTTCGGCAGACGGCGAAGTAGACGCCGTGCTGCGGTCCGAGCCTCCAGTCGATGGAGCGACTCTCAACGGCTGGGTCTCGCTGGCCGAATGGGCGATCCCCGGCGGTGAGCCGATGCTCGTGTTAATGGGCAGGCCCGAGGCGAGCCTGCTCCAGATGAAGGCCTACTTGCACAGTGGGATCCTGAATATGGTCTGGCGGGTTTACAGCGACGCCGCGAGATCTGCATCGAACTAAGGACTGTTCGAAGCGATTCGCGTTGCAATCCAAGTGTCGCTGAGCCGAGGAGGAGGCCTTCTTGCGGCGGATCGACCGCCGCCCCTCAAAGGCTGGTCGGCAATAACTTCGTCAGCGGGTGCTCGGGCAATGCACCAAGCACTGGTTTCCTCATCCCTAGCCGCCCGCGCAGACCCTCGTCGCCTCGTCGCAGGTCCGGGATTACACAGCTAGAATCGTACATAACGGGCATAGCCCGCGTTTCTCCTTGTCGTAGCCTGCGACGGTAGGCAGCTTGTTTGCAGGCGGGGGAGCAGTAGGTCGCGCGCACATCAACTAGAGCCGGACGTTGGCATTCCGGGCAGACCCGCCGCACCTGGCTAGATCGGGCAGTCATGGCGCCACGGTAGCCGTGACGCGTCCGGTTACGGGTGTTACGGGTCCCACGCCACTCCAGGTGGCTAGGTCGCATCCAAGGGCGGCTCACGCCGCCCATCGTCTCATTGTCCTTCGCATTGTGACCGGCCCGTCAAGGCTTCCCCTCCGGGCGGCGACGCCGGCCTTGACCGGTCTGCGCCAGCTCGCCAGACGCCGACCCTTTGATGATGCAGTTTGCAGGTGCTGTGTTGCAGGGCACGCGCCGGCTCGCGGCTGGCGATCTCGGCTTTCTCGAGCTCGGGGGCGAGTGACTCGCCCAGATCCGCCCGCACAAGCTCGAGTCGCGACCTACGTCGCACAAGTGGCCAGGCCGCCCACGCGAGCAGCACGGCGAAAGCGGCCAGGGCAAGCCACGTTCCAATGAGCAGTCGCTCTGGTAGGTACCAGAGGTGGATCACGTTACGGCCGGCGGGCACCGCGGCCTGCAGCATGAGGCCGTCGTATCCAGACAGCGACAAGGCGCGGCCGTCGACGGTGGCATTCCACCCCGGATAGTCGGTTACGCGCATTATCAGCCGGCTCGGTGTCGAAGCGTCGATAGTGAAGGTCCAGCTGCTCGTCACGGAATGGCTCACCAAAGACACCGGCTCTGAAACGCCCGAACCGCGGTCGGCGATCAAGGAGAACCGCGAAGTGCCGGGAACGGCGTAGAGACGCTCACCCGCGAACGACCCAACGTAGTGGGTGCCCGCAGGTGGTATCGGGTGGACTTGCGGCGCCTGCAGGATCCACGCGATCCCGTACCTACGGGCGAGAGCGGCAGAGTCGATGTCGGGCTCGACATTCTGCTGTCCGCCCCGGAACGTGAAGTAAGCCTGTGGAATAATCGGGTCGTAGGCGGCGAACTCGGCGAGCTCGTAGCCGAGGTTGACTTCCGGATAGAAGGCGGCATGCGCGATTAGCCTCGGTTGTGACGGCGCTCCGGTGTCTATCCCGACGAGACCCGAGCCCACGACCGCCTTCAACCGTGCAATCGCCGGCGTGACGGGGAAGAAGCTCTCGCTGTAGGAGTTGATCCCGACTCCGGAGAACACGAGGAAAGCGGTCTCTGCGCCAAAGAGCACCGCGACCGCCGCGACAACCGCCACCCGAGCGGAGCGACGGCGCGCGAGCCTGCATGCAAGAAGCAGCAGTCCACCGGCCAGAACGCATGTCTCGACAAGCCCAATCGGCCACCACAGGCTGTCGAGCCTGAGCTCGCGGTACCCCGCCAGATTGTTCTTGAGTGCTCCGTACCACAGAAGGCCCACGAGCGTTGCAACAATCGCGCTCAGGGCCCAGTACGCGATCAGCATGCGACGCTCGCCGCGGGCGCGCATCAGAGTCTCGAGCCCCAACGCGGACAGCACGCCTATGGGTAGGCCGACGACTGAACGCATCCGGCTGAACACCACGCTGTCGAGCCTTGAGTGCCTCAAGAGGTCGGACAAGACGTGGAACGACTTGGTCTGGTAGGAGATCAACAAGGTGACCACGACCATGACGACAAGGGCGATGACCGCCGGGTGGCGCCACCAGCGCAGCACTGCGGCCCCGGCCAGGACGAGCGCTATGACACCGACGTAGACGACCGTCTCGTAATAGTTGCCGTACGAGTAGAACCAGGCGCTCCCCTTGATCGGCAGCCCGTAGTACCCGGGCGCGACAAGCAGGCCGAGGGTGCCCGCGTTGACGCCCGCGAAGCCCGTCAGCGTTTCGCGATGGCTGCCTTTCACAACTTGCAGCCCCGGGAACCACAACGGCGCCGAGAGCACGCCTCCCGCGACGATCCCGGCCGCGACGCGCACCACGCCCGAGAGCGAGAGCCGGCGCCTTTGGGCAAGGGTCACAACCGCCAACGCGACGAAGAAGCTAATGAGCGCTGCCGCGACGAAGAAGTACGCCTCGGGGAAGCCCCCGTATACGCAGAACGCGATCGCCAGGGCCAATAGGACCACGTAGGAGCGTTTCCCCTTCCAGCGGTAGGAGAGGATCGCGAGCGCCGCGATCCAGCCGAGCCAGGCCACCACGCCCGACAAGGGCCAGGTGAGCCAGGAGGAGAACGCGCCCGAGAGCATGTAAACCACCCCGCCCAGCACCGAGGCGAGCGGTCGCAGGCCGAGGACGCGGCACAGCGCGTAGGCGCCAGTCCCCGCGATGAGCAGCTTCATCGCCACGACGACGAGGAACGCGAACCGGAGCGGGACGAGATAGCTCGTGAGGTCGGGCAGGCTCAGCACGGCGGACTGGAAGTTGAGGAACTGGGGCAGCCCGAGCAGGCTCAGGTCGTTCCACAGCGGGAACTGGAGATGGTGGATCGCCGTCCAGTCGAAGGTGTTGAAGGGCACCATCTGGGTCACCGAATCGCTACTCAGCCAGTTGTGCGGCCCGAAGGGGTACGTGCCTGTGCCGAGTGACGTGACGGGGATGACCCTGTCGAAGCTGCCGAAGCTCCAGCCGTCCTTGGCTGCCGGCGACAGGTAGGCGAGCACGAAGCCGACGAGGGCCGAGACGCCGAAGAAGTCAGCGCGCCAGCAGCGCCACCAGTCCGCCACACGTGAACGCGAATGCGCAGCTATGCCTGTCATCAGATCCACTCCGGTGTTCCTTTGGCCTGGCGCATCCCAGGCTCCACGATACGTTTAGCGACACCCTGAACGACGAAATTATTCAGCTGCCTCCGACTTCAGCCAGCTTCGCTAGTGCTGCCGACGATGAAACGTGTGCCGTCCGCTCCCACGGCGGATATCCAAGGCCGAAGCCTTGGAGCATCCTGCCGCCTCGCCAATCTCTGAGAGCTTCACTGACTTGAGCCTCACCACGATCTCCCTTTGGAACCACTCCGGGTCGTAAACGGTCCCGGGATTGGCCTTGTCCCTACTTCAACAGCCGCTCGACGTGGGCGATGACCGCACCCGACTCGCTTGGCCTTTGCACGAGCTCACAGAGCCGCCGGCAGGTAAAGCGCGCCAGGGCACAGAACAGCGCCCGCGTACCCGCGCCAGCCGACAGGAACGCCGCGCCCGAGTCAGTGATCGGTGTTCAGCCACCACCCTGCCGGAAGACCCATTGCCAATCGGAGATTCTTGACGTGGGCTCTCCGACGGTCAGCCGGGAGGCCTCTCGTCCAGACCGCTCTCCCCACGAAGGGAGCCTGTACACCGTTGCCCGATGTACCACCAAAATCCGAGCGACCGCCGTTGCTCCGTAGCCCTCCTCACAGCACGCCGCCACGCAATCGGAGATCCGCTCCTCCAGCAGCCTCACGCCTTGCACCAGGCCTAGAAGTTCCGCAATGGGGGAGTGATTCAGGCCGCGCTGTCCCTGACTCATCCTGACCCCTCGAACCACACCCTCGTGACACGATCGCTCACCGTATCGGACGCCACCTTTGCGTAATACTCCCTACTTAGATCAAGAGAGGCGGCTTGCGCCGCCTCCCGCACATCGCGCATGGTGACGCCCCAACCTTGAGACCGAATCCACGTCCGAAACGCTGCCTGTCGCCGCCCGTATGGCGGGCAAGGCCAAGGCACGTCCCCGCGCAGATCCGCCGCCTTCGTCACGTACTTAGACAGGTACCCAGCTACCACAACGGGGGAGCGTGCCTTACTACCGCCGTGCTCGCTCGTCCCAACTCGTTGCAGATCGACCTCGTGACCGAACCCATGAATCATCGCAAGCTGCTTCAACAGCTTCCTGTCCAGTTGCAGCGACTTGTCGGCCACAGGAACGAGCACCACGTGCACGTGCAGAGCACCACGTCGCTGTACTTCGCGCGCTTGGAAGTACTCCACCGCCAGCGCCGCCCGCCGCCCTCGCACCTTCGGCGACGCCTCACCACGCTTGATCGCTGACAGAAACCGATTCATTCTCTTCGTGAGAGACGCGTTCCAATCGCTGAGGTCAACGCCACCTTCTGGCGAGCACGGGCACAACTCGCACGTTGGGCCCGTCGCTTCACATTTCCGATGCACTTTGCAGTGTGCGCCCTTCTCTGAGGGTGCTGTCACCGTCAACACCAGAGCCACCCCAGGGCGCACCAGTTCCAGCCGCGTCCCAACCAGCGCCTGCACTCGGCGCCGATACCGACGCGCACAAGCAACGCACCGGCTCCGCCTCGACGAGCCACACGGAATGAACCCCTCAGCCGAGCAGGACGCGCAATACAGGTACGAAGGGGCCTCACAGTTCAGATCCGCTGGCCGCTCACCAATGAAACCGACGAGCTGGACGCTAGGTGTAGCGCAGCACCGCCCCGGGAACGGTGACCTTTCCGACGGATTGGCCGGGGGAGTGCTGCAGCCCTCACCTTCCATCTTCCGGACGCGCCACGGGGTTCAGCCAAGATGCCGTCCCGTCCCCACGACCGACAAGGGCCCAGGAAATCGAGCACTCCTGCGATCCCGTACTGTCCACAGACTGTGCAATGTCAACCGCGGGCTCGTCCGGCCGACCAGCCGCTACCGCGCCCGTCCGTCCGTGCGCCCGCGCTTCAACGTGACCACACTCCGGCTGCCCAACGCCGTAAGCAGCGCCCTCAGCCAGTTCCTGACGCTCGGCCCGCGTGGGCCGGACCAGGGAGTGTGCTCGGCGACCGCCAACCCATGGGCGAGCGCTACCCGCTTCAGCACGGCAGCGGCTCCGTAGGCCGTACCTCATCGCTGAGCGTGTTCACCGAGCTCGTACATCAGGTCCCGATAGAACTCTCCAAAGAGTTCGCATCGAGAAACCTCCGCAACCTCCATGACGCCTCTCACGTCGGTATCCCTTCTTTCCGGATTACCGAGAGCAGACGCGGAGGGCACGATTCCGGGGGATCGCTGAACAAAACCCGACTGCTGAGCAGCCAACCCACTCGTACCTTCAAGCTTGGTGGGTTCCCCCGGCGGATGGCTCATCGCCCGCCGATGCGATGCTGGGATGCCTAGACCCAGTCCCTTCTCTCTTACTTTGGCATCGCTGAAACTATCACAACGGTGTAGTTCTCCGGGGCGCGCCACCTGGGGAGCCCCGTTTGTCGCAAATCGCGACGCTCCAACCCGTAACGCGACATAACGGACATTATCGGCGGTCTGGGAAAAGGGCCATTCGAGCCGCGCTAGCGGAAATGGCCAGAGCTCGGCAGCCGTAGTGTGAGCGGAGGTCCGGGATCGCTGCCCCAGCTTGGGCGGTGATCCGAAACTGCTAGACGAGTATCATTTTCGGCCAGGTCGAAGGGAGCACGACATGGCTGCCCTGTGTCTCGAGGACGTCATTGCCTCGATCAAGAGGCTCCCCGTCTCGGCGGCAGCAACCGACCTCAACACCTACGAGATCGTGGCTGTGAACGACAAGATCGGGTCGCTGGTGGGTACCAGGTACGGCGAGCTCGTTGGCACTGACGTGAGGGCTCACCTCTGGCCGGACGAACTGGACTCAGTACGCCTTGCCTATGCCGCCATGGCGGCCGGTGCGGTCGACGGCTACGAGGCAAAGGGAGCCCTAATCACCCGGCAGGGCGACCGAGTACCTGTCATCGTTTGGGGCAGGCGGGTGGAATGCAGTGACAAGGTGTATGGACTGTGGTTCCTCGAATCGCGCCAAGAGCTGTCGGCGACGTTCCCGTTGCCCCGGAAGACATCCGGTCTGGCCCTTGCGATGACGGACCACGACTGGCAGATCGAGTACATGAACGCCGACGCCTCCTTGCTCGGCGTGCAGGGTTCGGACCTTCGTGGTTTCCCGCTTCTCGGACTCCTCCACCCCTCCGCGGTCGTTGACTTCCTGACCGCCGCCGGCCAGGCCGCCTCGAGAGACATCGGGGTGTCGGTTTGGACACGCGTGCGTGTTGGAAGTGAGAGTTGGGCGGATCGCTACTGCTTCCTAGTTCGGATGTGCAGCCATGAGCCGCCTCGCCTCGGCATCGTCGTCAGTGACGGTCCGGGAAGCGGCGATGGGGATGGCGGAGACCCATTCGAAGCCGAGGCCCGACATTGCGCCATGCAGGCAAGGGCTCTCAAGACGCTCGGCGCTCTTCCGAGTCTGACGGGGCTCCCCCACGGCGGCGAGTTGTCGGCTCGACAGACCGAGATCGTCTCGCGCCTCATTGCAGGCGAGCGAGTTCCGCAGATCTCGCGTTCGATGTTCCTTAGCCAGAGCACCGTGCGCAACCATCTGACAGCTACCTACAAGAAGTTCGGCGTTCACTCCCAAGCAGCACTGCTGGCCGCCTTGCTTCGAGCCTCAACGTCTCATGCAGCTTGACCTGACGGGCCTAGCTGGTAGGTCGTGCACGGATTTGGCTGAGATGGTGATGCCGGGCACCCTCCTGTTAGCCACGACGCTGATGCCAGGGCACGTATCTGCTCCCTGACGTGCGTCGAAGGTGAAGTGCTCACTTCAGCGGGAACGTCGCTGACGGATCCTGCGAAGCCAGCTGGTGTCCCAAGGCGCTCGGCTCGCCGCGACGAGTCCTCTCTTTCGAGTTCCCCCACCGTCCCGCCTCAGCCAGCAGCCCCTTCATCGCCCAGCCATCCCCCGGTGTCTGGCTCATCACCCTTCTTGGCAATTAACTAATCAATGCCGTCCCGCCCGACCTTAGGCCATCGGCCACAATATGCCCCATCGTTATCTTGATGGCAACAGCGCTATGGCTGTGCTCCAGCGTCGCCCACCTGTAAAGATAAGACTGACCGTAGTGAAGCGTTTGCCCATTTCCTCTGTGTGTCTGTGCAATGGCCAGTATCTCGCCCATGACGCCTGCACTGATTCGCACAGGGTTAACACCAGGGAGATGTCCCACGGTACCGTCAACTGATCATCACTATTTGTGATTCCACGGATGCTAAAGTGGGGGTATGCCACCCGGCATTTATGGCTGAATGAGGCGATACCGTGAACTGACATTAGTGGTAGTTCAGAAAGGCGCTGTTCAACTGTGCTAGCCGACAAGTAGGGACTCTCCAGCCGTGGCGTGAGCCGAAATCGCTTGTCTCGACGCGGGGTCAAGGGTTCGGGTCAGTAGCGACGTGAGAGCTGCGCGTGCCATGAACGGTGACGTGCCGCTGAGCAAGAATTTTTCAACAGCGCCGGCACTCGATTTGCGCGGAGTTCGCGATTGGAGCGCGTTGGTGCCCAGGTGCGAGCGGAGGCCTTCGAGTTGCCCGACAGGCGACTGGGTTCAAAGGGCTTAGGTGTCTTGTAGCCTTTTTGCTGCCGTTCGTGTATTGGAATCGGCACAAATCGTTGTGGTGAGAAGAGGATGGTGTGGGCTGGAAAGTCGGGTTGGGGACAGTCGCCCTCGTCTTGCCCGCTCCGGCGTTCTTCGGCTGGGAATGCGACGGCGCTCCCCCATCGTCGACGGCGGACGGCGAAGACCCTCACCATGCAGGACTTGAGCAAAGGCCGGAACAGCGGCCAACTGGCGGGACCATGGGCTCGTGTTCGAGTGCCGGAGACTGCCAGAACGTAGTCATGCCGTGACCGCTCCCCCACTCTTGGAACTGGAGGCCGGCCGGGCAGCGGCCGGCGGGGGTTGTGTCGCGAGAGCCGAGGATGGTCGGGTCGTGTTCGTCCGCCATTGTCTGCCCGGCGAGCGCGTCCTCGCGGCGGTCACCGAGGAAGCGAAGTCCTACCTGCGAGCGGACGCACTCCAGATCGTCGAGTCCTCTCCGGACCGGGTGACGCCTCCGTGTCCTTACGCAGGCCCAGGCAGGTGCGGGGGCTGTGACTGGCAGCATGTCGCCCTTGAGGCGCAGCGGAGACTGAAGGCGGATCTCGTGGCCGAGCAGCTTTGGCGGCTGAGCGGCATCGAGCGTGTTGTCGAAGTCGAGGAGGTCGACGGTGCACCTGGCGGGCTCGGTTGGCGGAGCCGTATCCGCTTCGGGATCGACGGGAGTGGTCACATAGGTCTTCACAAGCATCGTTCACACGAGCTACAGAACGTGGAGCGTTGTCTCATCGCTTCGGCCGCGGTCGAAGCAGTTGGAGTCGAAAGTCTCGAGTGGCCTGAAGTCGAGGACCTCGAGGTATTCGCGTCGGACGAGACGGGCGAAGTCGTCGTCTCTCTCACGACACGGTCCAGGCGGCTCGGGCGCTTGCAGCTCATCGAAGCCGGTCTGGTTGTGAACGGACGTGTGAAACGGGAGCCCGGGCGACTCGCCTTCAACGTCCTGAAACGCCACTACGAGGTGAGTGCGGGAGTCTTCTGGCAGGTGCACCCCAGCGCGGCTCACGTCCTTGGTCGAGCCGTGCTGGAGGGGCTTGAGGCACGGCCCGGAGATCGTGTCGCCGATCTGTACGCAGGAGCCGGCCTGTTTGCCGGGCTTGTTGGCGATGTCGTCGACCAAGCCGGCTCGGTGCTTGCAGTGGAGCGAGACCGATGGGCGTGCGCCGACGCTGCGAGAAACACTGACGAACTGCCTCATGTCGAGGTGCTCAAAGCAGCCATAACCCCGGCTCTCATACGCGAGCGTCTTGGCAAGGTGAACCTCGCTGTGCTCGACCCGTCGCGTGAGGGCGCCGGGCGAGCGGTGACGTCCTCGCTCGTGGACCTTCAGCCCGGACCTAGGCGGATCGTCTACGTAGCGTGCGATCCGGCTTCATTCGCGCGTGACCTTCGCGTCTTTCTTGACGCGAATTGGGCGTTGCGTTCGCTAAGGGCGTTCGACTTGTTTCCGATGACTTACCACGTCGAACTAGTTGCCGTCATCGAGCCGCCGCAGGTCAGAGCCACGAAAGCCTTGTGATTACTGGGCTATCCAGACGCGAATTGCTCCTTGCTGCAAGTCGTCGTCGCGGTTCTCCCGCCTCATCAGGATCAGGGCACCCGGACGTTCATGGCCCACTGCAAGAGCTGACTGGCAGCCCATCGCTACTCGCGTGACTCCACCCGGCGGCCACGCAGCCGCCGCGAGCATCGTCAACTGGAGTTCTGCTCTCGCTGCCTGCCGTCGAGCCAGACGGTCCATGGCTCAGTCGCGCCTATTCGCAGTAACCCCATCGAAGACCAGGGATCGGAGCGAAGACGTGCTTCGATTTCGCGCTCGTCGGAGGCTTCGATGACGAGCAGGGCACGCTCGCCGTTTCCGAGCGGGCCGCCAAGGACGACAAAGCCGTCGTCGACGAGCGCGTCCATGAACGCCGCGTGCTCGTCCCAGGCATCCTGTTCCCGTATGCCACGCGAGGTGTCCCAGCTTGGACCATGGGCAGTGGTCACGACGAAAAAGGCCACTAGGTCGATGTCCTTACAAGTCGCCGGGGTTCGTCCCCGCGTGGCCGCCCAGAGCGGTGCGTCCTCGGAGACGTCGGTTCTCGGGCTCAACGACGTCGACCGGCGAGCCCAGATCTCCTGAGCTCCTAGCGCGTGTCAACTACCTGGAAGCTCTCTGCAAGCCGCCCTTCTGGCATGCCCAGCGCGGAGGCGTTGGCAGTCGCCCATGAGCGGATCATCTCCTCCAGGTTGTCGGTCCCGGCCAGCTGGCTGTGGTGGCTGCGCAGGGCAGCGAGCTTGCGCTCGATGGTTGCTGTGATGTCCACACCGCGGGTGGACCGCGGGGAGGCCATGAGCCAGACCTCATCGACGACATGGGGCTCGAGGCCGGCGGCGAGAAGTTCGGGATGCGCGTACGGGTTTCTGGCGTCCGGGTAAACGGCTTGAAGCGCTGCTTCGCCCGCGGCGAGATGATCCGGGTGGCTCGCGCGGATGCGGTCCCAGTTGCGCTCCGGCGACTGGCAGACCACTCGGTCGGGCCGGACGATCCTGATCATTCGGGCGATGTCGCGGCGAAGCTCGAACGAGACTACGAGAGAGCCGTCCGGATAGCCGAGGAAGTGCACGTCGGTGACTCCTACCTCGGCCGCGGCCTTCCGCTGTTCCTCCTGGCGGATCTGCCTGAGAGCGGCAGCCTCCACGCCCGGGATCGCGCTGCCGGCCGCCCCGTCGGTCACGATGCAGTACGTCACCGCGATCCCTTGGTCGGTCCAAGTCGCGATCGAGCCTGCTGCGCCGAAATCAACGTCGTCAGGGTGGGCCGTGACGACGAGCACTCTTGTCGGATCGCGTGACTCGCTCATAACCCAACCCGTCTCAGGATGACCACGGGTATAACCCGCGTTGTCTTCGCCTGGTACTCCGCGAAGCGCGGATAGCGCTCGGACTGGATCGCGTAGAGACGGTCTCGCTCGCCGCGGCCTGCTACCTCGGCTTCAACCTCGAATGTCTCTGGCCCGACCTCGACGCTCGCACGCGGATGAGCTAGGAGGTTGTGGTACCAGTCAGGATTGGTCGGGGCGCCGGCCTTGGATGCGAAGATCGCGAGTCTGTCCCGATCGGCCAGGTACATCACCGGTGCCGTGTGCTTCCGACCGGTCTTGGCACCTGTGGTGGTGAGGAGCAGGAGCGGCGCTCCGGCGAATTGCCCGTCCACCTCTCCGCCCGTGGAGCGGAACTCGTCGATGATCTTCTGGTTCCAGTCGTCGTGGTCCGTCATTGTTCCTCCGAAGTGACGAGGGGGGTCGCCAAGCCACCGCGACGGTAGCGCCGGTGGGCGCGTGTTCGGCTCGTTCCGGTTCCCAGGAGCATGGGAACGGTCAGTCGAGCGCGAGCCGGTCGATCAAAAGCGACTGAATCGACCGCCCGATAGGCCCTTGTTCGTCCCAGAGCCTGCTCTCTGACATCCCTATCCCCTGCGGCTCGGCCAAGGTGCGCGACTCGAGACCGACCCACTCCCCCACTGGCAGTCGGCTCACGTGGATCGTCAGGTCCGGGTTGATGAACAGCCAGTCTCCGTAGCTCAGCGGCGAGCTCACGCCATTGCCGAAGTCCGCCGCGGTCGCCACGCGCTCGAGTGGTGACGGCCGCTCGCCTGCCAGCAGCGGCACACGAAGGCGCACCCACACGGTCGCCGGTCCCGGCGACTCGAATCCACCCTCGACGAAGCGCAGTTCCGCGCCCTCGCTGTGGAAGGTTCTCGGCACTCCCTCCCACGTCATCGGGACGCCGCTCTCGGGCGGGGCGAAGGCAAGCTCGTTGAGACGGGCCGTTTTCGGCAGATCCATGTCTGCGGTGCGGATCCGCAGCGCGCGCCCGAGCACGACCTCGATCCCGTCCTGGCGCCCGATCACCTCCACGAGCTGGACCTTGCGCCCGGGCCGGATCAGTCTCGCTTCCAACGAAATCGGGGCGAGGCTCACGGGCCTGACGAGCTCGACTGTGAGCCTGGTGACCCTCAGGCGTTCATCGGCTTCGCACCGCTGAGCTTCCCGGGCGATGAGCCCGGCAACCGGCCCGCCGTGCAGGTGCTCGGCTGTCCACGGCCCGAGGGCGAACGCGGTCGGCCGGAACCCGCCGGGCTCGGCGAGGAAGAGGGCCTCGGTGGTGTCGGTCTTCGGGCGGGGGGTCACAGGCATCCTCGGCGTCGTGGAACGGGCGGACCGGGTTCGTGGCCCACAGGATCGTACCGGCCACCGGGGGCGCGCCCGGCGGAGCGTCCTCGCCGCGCGCTCGCGATCGCGAGCAGGCTGTCGTGCACGACTGCTACACTAGGAAAGTCCGGTCGGTTGACCGGTTTCCGGCTGCGGCCGGTGAGGCCTCGAGACGACGTTCTGGTTGGCCTTTTTTCGAGCTGACTGGAGTCTTGTTGCCGCCCACCTTCGCCGATCTTGGTGTGCCCGCGGACCTCGTCGCGCTGCTCGCGCGCGACGGCATCACAACCCCGTTCCCGATCCAGGCAGCGACACTGCCGGAAGCGCTCGCCGGCCGGGACGTGTCCGGCCGGGCACCGACGGGTTCCGGCAAGACCCTTGCCTTCGCTATCGCGATGACAGAGGCCCTCGCGCAGGGCGGAGCGCGCTCCAAGCCTCGCCGGCCTCGAGGCCTCGTGCTCGTGCCGACGCGGGAACTCGCCGCCCAGGTCTGTGACGTGCTCAGTCCGCTTGCGAGAACTCGCCGCCTCGCCGTCGCCGCCGTCTACGGCGGTGCCGGCTACGGTCCGCAGTTGCGAGCCTTGCGTGAGGCAGTCGACATCTTGGTGGCCTGTCCTGGCCGGCTCGAGGACCTGGTCGAAAGACGCGACGTGAGTCTCCAGGACGTGAGCATCGCCGTCGTCGATGAGGCCGATCGCATGGCGGACATGGGGTTTCTCCCGGCCGTTCAGCGCATCCTCGACCAGGCTGCCACCGACCGACAAGTCCTCCTGTTCTCCGCGACCCTCGACGGCGAGGTGGATGTCCTGGTACGCCGCTACCAGTCGAACCCGGTACGTCACGAGGTCGGGGCCACCGAGGCCTCCTCTGGAGAAGTGCGCCACATCTTCTGGAAGGTCGACCGCGATGACCGGGTCACGCTCGCGGCCAAGGTAGTGGCCGGCCACCAGAGCTCGATCGTCTTCTGCCGGACCCGACACGGCGCCGACAGACTGTCACGGCAGCTCATGAATGCCGGCGTGCAGGCAGTTGCCCTGCACGGGAGTCGTACCCAGGCTCAGCGCGACCGGGCCTTGAAGGAGTTCCACGCTGGAGCCGCCCGCGTCCTGGTTGCGACAGACGTCGCCGCACGAGGCATTGACGTGGAGAACGTCGCCTGCGTGCTCCACTTCGATCCGCCCGGTGATCACAAGGACTACGTGCATCGCTCGGGTCGCACGGGCCGGGCGGGTGCTGACGGTATCGTCATCTCCCTTGTCACCCCGGACCAATCAGGCACCGCGCGCACCTTGCAGCGCGCCCTCGGGCTCCCGCAAATACTCGAGAAGCCCCTCGACCTCCCGCCGGTCCCGCAGCGCTTGACGCACAACTCCTCGGTTCCAGGCCTGGTGGGTCGAAAGCCTTCAGCGCCCGCCCCGGCTGTGCTATCAGGGTCAGGCAAGTCCAACCGGTCCGGGCGCGCTGTTCGTCCCGTCCGCGCAGGGCACCTGCACCCGTCGAAGAGTGACGCCCGCGGCGGTCGATCGTTGCGTCCGGCAACCGGGACGCTGAAATGGTTCGACCCCGTCAGGGGCTTCGGTTTCATCGCCCCTGACTCCGGGGGACGTGACGTGTTCGTGCACCGCTCGGCGCTCGGCGAGACCGAGCATGTGCCCGCCGAGGGCGCACGCGTCGAATTCCTTTCCCGCTCAGGACCTAGAGGCCTCGAAGCTGTGGAGTTGCGTGCCGGTTGAGCGGCCCTTGAAGCGGCCTCGGCAGCCGCCGTTCTAGGTCCGAGACTTGCTCAGCTCGAGCCTGCCTCTGGTGCAGGCTTGATTCCGAGCACTACGGAGATCGTCACAAGCGTCGGGCCACGGTACAGCTCGATAGTCACTCTTTGGCCGGGATGGGCCGCTCGCACGGCCGCGGTGAGAGAGACATCGGTAGTGATGACGCGACCGGCAAAACCGACTATGACCTCACCAGCGGCGATGCCTGCCAGCTCGGCCGGGGCCCCTGGGAACACGCTCACCACAAGTGCGCCGCTTGTCGCCGTGAGCCCCCAGGTGGCCCGCTCGGACGGCGTCACCGAGACGACTTCGACCCCCAGGAAGGCTTTCGGCTCCCCGACGGTGCCGCCCTTTTCGAGCCCCGGGATCAGAGCCCTGATGCTGCCGATGGGGATTGCGAATCCGATGTTCTGGGTAGGTGCGTCTCCCGCTGTGGTTGTGGCGGCCGCGGTGTTCATGCCGATCACCTGACCGGCGCTGTCGACGAGCGGACCACCCGAGTTCCCCGGGTTGATCGGCGCTTGAGTTTGCAAGAGCCCGCTCAGCGATTCGGTCCCCGCGCAGTTCTGCCCCCCGGAAGTGATGGACCGTCCCTCGGCCGAGATGATGCCTTCGGTGACCGAAGGCGTGCTCTGGGAAAGAGCCAGGGCGTTGCCAATCGCGAGCACGTCCTCTCCAACCCGGATCGTCGACGAATCACCGAATGAGACCGCTCGGAGCGTGGTCGGTCCGTGCATCTGCAGAAGTGCGACGTCGTAGCTGGGGTCAGTGCCGAGAAGGGTCGCCGGGTAAGCCGTCTTCTGGCCATGGAGCGTGACGGTTATCTGAGTTGCGTTCGCGATGACGTGATCGTTGGTCAGGATCTCGCCGCCGCGGGTGAGGATCATCCCGCTCCCCTCTTCTGACTGTGTCGCGCCGCCGAAAAGTCCCGATGCGCAGCTTGGGCCGAACGCCTGGATCGCGACCACCGAGGGCAGGACACGTGCGAGCACGGCTTGGACGTCGTCCATGCCGTGGAAGACGCTCGTGTCAGGCGAGAAGTTGACGGTCGTCGTGTTGGCGGCGCGGACCGTCGCCGCAACCCCCGCACCGGCGCCCAGGCCAGCTGCCGTGCCGACGACGAGGGCGACGAGCACGACTGCGATCCAGCCACGGCGCGTGCCGCCACCGGCGGGTGGGACATCTGGGACACGTGCCACAGGCCAATCAACAGAAGGGGAAACCGCGTGTGTCATCGGGACTCCGAGAGGCTCCGGACGAAGGGTGTCGCCAGCCCCGGGGTCGTCGGCAGGTTGCCGTCTGCCGAGGTCACGTTCCACAGTTGAGGTTGTATCGCGTTGGCGCCGGGGCCGTGGCGCGTGACCGTTCGCGGGCCCGTTTGGAGTCCCACTTCGCAAACTCCTCTGCAGCCTGTAGTTTGACCCCAGCATGTCTAACCGTCTCGACATCGAACTGACCAGCATCCGTAGTGACGGGAGCTTCACTTGGCGGGCTGCCGGAGCACGTCAGCCCAAGGGTGTCATCGACGCGAAAGTTCTCGCGGACAGCGCGAAGGTCGGGGATATCTTGCGTGTCGAGGCCGAAGTTGAGATCGATGGGATCACAATTCTCGGGGTTTTGCCGCCGAAAGAGAAGGTGACGCCCGCGGGGCGCATCGAGCTGCTCGGCTCGTCCAAGCCGATTCCGGCGGTGACGACCGTCCTTCTTTCCGAAGGCGGCCACGGCGACCGCCGCGATCTCCTCGACAGTCCCCGCCGGAGCGATCGGAGCGGCTCGCGCGATCGTCGCCCTGGGCGCGGAGCCGAGCGCCCGGACGGTCGGCGGCCGCAGCCGGCCGCAGGTGGTCCGGAGGCTGCCGGCGAGCGCAGGCCCGAAAGGAGACCGCGTGCGGATGGGGCGCCCTTGGGCAGGCCCCCTCGCGGTGGCGACGGTCGCCCTGCACCATCGGTCGCCGACCGCAGGCCGGAACGGCGACCTCGTCCCGAGGGACCTCCCGCAGGCGGATCTCCCCGCAACGAGGAAGGCCGCCCGGCGACATCCGGCGCCGACCGCAGGCCGGAACGGCGACCACGTCCCGAGGGAGTTGCCGCCGGCGCATCCGCCCCCACCGCGCAGGGCCGCCCTGCGACCTCTGGGGCGGAGCGGCGTCCGCGGCCGCCGAGCACGAGCCGCCGTCCCGCACCGCCCGCCGGCGAGCGGGGCCCTGCCGATGGCCAGCAACCGGGGTCCCTGCGCGGCGCGCAGCCACAAGCCACACCCCGCCGGACCGTGCCGCGCTTCGAGCCCGGAACGGCCCATCGGGATCTCCTGTTTGCAGGCCTTGCGTCCGAGCAACGTCCAATCGCGGAACGCCTGGCGGCCGGGGGCATACCCGCGGTGCGTCGCGCGATCGCCGCAGAGCGGGAACGGGCTCGCTCAGAAGGCAGGCCCGAGGTGACCGGCGAGGCGATCCTCGCTCTTGCGGAGCAGCTCGCCCCGTCGGTCAAGCAGGCGATCTGGCTCGACCGGGCCGAAGCAGTAGTTGCGCAGCTTGATCAGATCTCCCTGCGCGACCTTCGCACGACTGTCGTCGCCGCGGCTCCTCGCGACGAGGCGTCGCGAGATCTCGACCGCAAGCTCCGTGAGGAACTGGACCGACGGGTCAAGAAGCTCCGCTCCAACTGGGAGGACCAGATCACCCGTGCCCTCGAAGAGGGCCGAGTGCTCCAGGCGCTGCGCTTTTCGAGCCAACCCCCAGAGCCGACGGCACGGTTCCCGGCGGCGCTCGTCGGCCGTCTCGCCACCAGTGCAGGCGCGGCGATGACCTCCAGCACGCCCGTCGAGCGGTGGCTGGCCATCCTCGAAGCCGCCGTCAGTTCCCCGATCCGACGCCAGATCCACCCAGATGGGTTGCCAGAGGACCCCTCGGGGGAGGTCGTTCGCAAAGCCCGCCTCGCCGCGGGCGGCATCCCGGCGCTCGCGCCGATGCTGGGGCTGCCCATGCCGCCTCCACCCAAGCCGCTCCGATCAGCTCGGCCCCTTCGCCCGACGCGACCGCCCCGCCCGGTGGCGCGCACCGCTCGCCAAGCGGTGAGGACGGCCGCGACAGCGAACGCCGAGACGAGAGCAGACGCAGCCGGGACGGAGACCGCTCAGGACGACGCTTTGCCAGAGCTCGCTGAACCCGCCGAGCCGTCCTCGCAGGAGGCTACCGTCGACGCGGCCCCGCCAGAGGCCCCTGAGGCCGCAGAGGCAGCCCTCAGCGACGCTCCTGAGGGCGATGTCCCATCGGTCGCTCCTGAGCGCGCAGAGGTCATTGTGGAACTCGCCCCGGAGCCGGAGATCTCCGGAGACATGGCGCAGGCTTCCGACAACGCTCAGGCCGAGGCTGGACCTGAGCAACCCTCCCCGGTTTCAGCAGATTCTGCCGGCTGACAGCAAGCGCCTGCCTCCCCGGCCCATCAACCCCAGGACGGGCCCCGGTCGTCACTTGAGCTGTCGATGCATGACCAACAAGCGCGTGGCGAAGCCCGAACCTTCCAGGAGGTTCTTCGCTGACCTCATCCCCGGGAGCACTTGTACGTCGACGCCCGCGGCACCGTGACGACCGGCCCAGTCGGTGACCGCCCCGAGAAGCGTCTCGCCTACGCCCACCTCGCGCGCAGGCGGCTCGACGTATATGACATCGACGCTCGCCAGACACAAGGACCCCGGCGGCTCATCCAGGCGGGCAACCGCCAAGCCGACCGCGACGTCGTCGATCGTCCCGAGCAGGACCAACCACCGGTCGTCGCGGACGATGGCTTCGAAGTACGGCTGGAGAGGCTCTGCAAAGGTCTCCTTCAACACGTGGACGCTGCCGCCCCGCTCCAAGGCGAGCTCTTCCCGGCACGCCCGGCAGAGCTCGACGAGCGTCCCCACGTCGTCCTCGGTGGCGACGCGGGCTGCGAGGTTCATGTCGTCGCGGTGCTGTGAGTACCCGACGGGCTCACGCCGAGGCGCCGCCTTGTTCGGAGGCGAGCTGTGCGATCCGGTGCAGCACCGTGCGACGGCGGCGATGGGCCGACTCGTGCTTTCTCACGAGCTCGAGCTCGGCCGCCGTCAGTGACGGCAGTCGCTCCACGACCTGTGACGCGGCCAGCGTGTCGTAGGCGGGAATGGGGAGCTCACCGCTTTCGCGCTTCGCGGGGCCGGACGATCGAGGTGAGGCTGTCCTGCGGGCGCCCCCGGAGACGGACGGATCGCTTGGAAAGCCGCTCCGATGAGGGGCCGGTCTGTCTTGGGGCGGGGCCGTCGGCACGATGATGTCGCGCGGGGGCACGCGCTCGTTTGAGAGGTCCCCAGAGCGGTGAGACTCTCCGCCGAACGGATCGACCGAAAGCGCTCCGAGGCGCCGGCGGGCCTCCTCCACGGCGAACTTGCCGACGAGCCGAGCGACGGCGACCCGCTTCTCGACGCGCTCGCGCCCCCGTTCGGCGAGCCGGGGAAGCTCGTCGACCAGAACGAGTGCGGCACCGAGCGGCGCGTACACGAAGGCGTCGAGCAGCGTCTCGTAAGGGGGGCGTTCTTCAGGCACGACCCGACGCTACCGCAGGCTCACCCGGGCCCGTCGCGCCCTGTCACACGCAGTCTCGGCAAAGAAGCCGCTTCTTGTCCGCGAGCTGTGTCTGGCTCTTCACAAGAAAGCAAGACCGGCAAACGAACTCCCCCGGTTGCTTGGGCAGCACGCGAAGCGAGCCCTCGCCGCGCTCCTCGGAGTCGGGAGCCTCCTCCTCTTCGTCCTCCTCGTCGTCGACGACGACGAGTCGCTCCTTCAAGATCACGTCAAGGCTGGCCTCGATGTCGTCGTCGTCCAGCTCGTCGTCGTCCTCGTCGTCGCTCTCGATAGGCACGATCTCGACTTCCAGTCCGACTCCGCCAGAGCCCACGACATCGTCGTCATCGTCGAGGTCGTCGACGAGCGCGACCTCACCGAGTTCCTCGTCGTCGTCCTCAAGCAGATCCGCGTCCGCCAGGTCCTCGAGGTCGGCCTCGTCTGCATCAGGCACCTCGAGATCGTCGACCTCGATGGGTTCTTCCAGGTCTGCCGTGTCCTTGGTGTCCTTGCGCATCAACGTCCTTCAAGTTTTCGAAGCCGAGCCCCGCTGACCTCAACCGCTGCCGAGGTCGCGGCCGGATGGACTATACGGCACCAATGCTTGGTTGCGACGACTTCCGGCGAGATTTCCCCCGACCAGCCAGAACTCCGTGCTCCGTCATCGGGCGGTAGGACCCAGGACGCCTTTGGGGCCACCCTTCTCGCCTGCCCGGGCGATACGCCGACATCAGGTGTCGACGGGGCGTTCTCTACTCGACTCCTGGGTCCCCACCACTCGCAACACCCCCAGATGCTTTTCGAGCAGCTCCCGGATTTCCCAGGCGTTGCCCTCGGCTTGAGGGGACTCTCTAGTTATTACCACGGCGGGACTGCTAGTCAAGAGGAGAAGAGAACTCCCCCGTCACAGGATCGGCGCGGGGCACTCACGCTTGTTCTGCGAGCGTTGCTCCGCCTCGAGACGGCCGAGATCGGTCTCGCTGTAGTCCACGAAGCTCATCGCGTCGGCGATCGCGCGGTGGCCCGCTTGTTCGGCGATTAGCCGGTGCATCTCTTGGACGATCTTCCGGTACGCGGGATGGCCCTGGGGGCCGGAGCGCAGTTCGAGGACGTGCATCGCCTCGCGAGCGTTGAGCTGCAACACGAAGCGGATGTTGAAAGCCAAGGCGACCGCGTACGCGCTCTGCTCCGGAAAGCAAGCCGCAAGGGCTTCGTGGAGGCTCTTCGAGCGTTCGAGCGACTCGAGGAACCGGTCCGCCAGGCCCGCTGCCTCGACGAGTGGGGGCACCTCGAAGCCGAGCTCGGTACCGAGCCGCTGCCACTCGACGGTGAGCATGCGATGGCGTTGAAGGTCCCTGAAGGCCCCGTAGTCAGCCACGATGTCGAACCGGTATGAGGTGTACTCCAGAGCTCTTCCGGGGCGGTGGCGACGATTAGAGCGGTCTCCGACGTACGCCTGGAAGATTCTCCGCCGTTCTTCGGCGCCGAGACCCGATACGTGCCGGGCTACATCTTGCTCCGCGAGGTTCATGTGCGGGTAGCACATCGCCACGAGCACCTTGTCCTCGCCCGCCGGGTCGAAGTCGGTGAGGGTCACCGAGCTCCCGGGCGCCGGGACCTCGAGATCCCGCAGCTCGTGCACCGCGGCGTCCATCGCCTCGCGGCGCGCCTGGAGGTACTCGATCCACACCCCGCCTCGTTCGGGCCGGTCGATTCTGGAGAGGAAGGAAGGGATCACCTTTCGCAGCTCGACGAGGATGAGGTCGGCGTACCTGCGGGCTTCCGGCAGCGGGTGCGCCCGCATCCTGAGCAGCAGCTGTTCGTAGCTCTGCCCTGAGCCGAAGATCCCCACGTTGGAGAGTGATCCGGCCGGCAGCAGGCCTCGCAACGCGTCAAGGCAGCGAGCCCGGACCGCCTGACGGTGGGCGAGCTCGGAAACGCCTCCGTGCCTGGGGTTTTCCCGGCTCACGAACGACTGCAATGCCGGCAGGAGTTCCGCATAGGTGTCGAACATGCGGTCCATCTCTCCCACATAGCGCGCACCGAGAGGTGACTCCAGGACGGCCGGATCACGGTGGTAGCGGTAGTGCCCCGACGGCAGGCGGCTGTCGTAGGGGATGTAGCGCGTCGACTGCTCGAGGTAGGACATGAGACGGCCCCGCTCGAGAATCTTGGTCAGCAGGTTCGAGGACTGCTCGCAGGCGAGGTGGACCCCGCCGAGTTGAGCGACCGAGTCGTCCCCGTACTCGCTGAAGACCCTGGCGTAGAGCTCCTCGGCGCGCCGCAACCCGACCGAGGCGTCGAGGCTCGTGTCACCGGCCACGTCGAGCTCCTCTACGAACTCGTCGAGGAAGAGCCGGCGCAGGCTCTTGGAGGACCTCGAGTACCGCGCGAACAGGGCGCCCTTGACGACCTCCGGCAGGTTCACGAGCGCGAACACAGGGCCGTCGAGATTCGTGAAGTACCTCCCGAGCAGCTCCCGCTCCCCGGCGGTGAACTGCTCAACGCCCGCGATCGACATGCCCAGACGACATTACGGTGCGGGTTGGCCGCCTGCGCGGATGGTGCCGTGCTCCACGGGGATGGTGACCACCGACGATGCCGCGACCACATCGCGGAGCAGGCGCTCGGCCCCGGCCCGGGCGCTCTTGGACGTCTCTGGCCGGGCCGCCACCATCGCTACTTGGCGGAGGAGGTCGATGACCTGCTTCACGTTGCGGACGAAATCGCCTCCAGACATGAGTGGCGCCGCCTTCCGGCCGCGCCGGCCCGGACCTCCGCCCGGTTGTAGGACCTGACGGAGGTCCCGACCCCTCGCCCACTCGTAGATGAGCGCGGCGAACCCGGTGTCGACTCCCCGCGTCACGGGCAGGTGCGCGCTCTTCTCCTCCTCGGAGAGAGCCTCGGAGAGCTGCTCGATCGCTTCCAGACGCCGGGCCACCTTGGCGTTCGGTGCGGGGAGTGGAGCCTCGCGCTCGCGCCGTGCCTCATAGCACAGGCCCGAGGTGACGGCGGCGAGGCTCGCCGGGTCGAGACCGTCGAGATGTCCCGCTTCCAGCGACTCGGCGACGAGCAGGTCGGCCTCGTGATAAAGGCCTGCGAGCCGTCCCCCGGCCTCGGTGATCCTCCACCCCTCCAGGTAGCCGCGCCGCTCGAGCACCCCGAGGACGGAGTCGAGCTCTCCCACGAGGTCCTCGTCGGTCAGGAACTGGGCGAACGACGAGCTCACGAGGGTGTAAGCGGCCTCGCGACTGTGACGGCGGACGAGGTTGACCGCAAGGTTGTAGGTCGGGCGGAACGAGGACGACAGCGCCCGTGGGCGCCCGCCCGCGATCCGGGCCACGTCGCCGAAGCTGTGGAACGGAGAGCAGACGACCGCTGCATAACCGATGTCGTCGATGCCCCGCCTGCCGGCGCGGCCCGTCAGCTGGGTGTACTCCCCGGGGGTCAGTTCCTGGTGACCCCTGCCGCCGAACTTGGTCACCTCTTCGATCACCACGGACCTCGCCGGCATGTTGATGCCCAGAGCGAGCGTCTCGGTGGCGAAGACGACCTTGACGAGAGCCTCCGCGAAGCAGGCCTCCACCGCCTCCCGGAACGGCGGCACCATGCCCGCGTGATGGGCGGCCACTCCCGCCTCGAGGCCGGCCGCGTAGACCGGATAGCCGAGCACCGCGAGGTCGTCATCGGTCAGCGGATCGACGTAGGACTCCACGATCGCGCGTATCCGACGCTGCTCTTCGGGCGTGGTCAGGCGCAGGCCGTCGACCAGGCAATGCCTGACCGACTCGTCGCAGCCGGCGCGTGAGAACACGAAGTAGATCGCCGGCAGGAGGCGTTCGGCGGCGAGCCGGTCGACGACCTCGACCCGCCGTGGGCGGTACAGCTGTGGGCGCGCAGGGCGCGACCTGACTCCTGCCGCGCCCGGTGTCCCCGCCCCTCCCGGCCCGGCCCGGCCGGCACCCCTGCGCCCCGTCCCCGCACGGGCCATCAGGCCGTCGAGCCTGACGGCCTCCGGGTTCGGCCGGCCGTCGACGAAGGTAGGCAGGAGTTGGATGTGCTCGGAAGAGCGGTCCCCCACCACGAAGAGGTTCTTCAGCTCGACGGGCCGGTGCGACTCGATCACCACGCCGGTGGTGCCACGGACCTCGGAGATCCATGCCGCGAGCTGATCGGCGTTCGCGACCGTCGCGGACAGGCACACCAGGGTCACGTTCGAGGGCGCGCCGAGAATGACCTCCTCCCAGACCCCGCCCCGGTACGGGTCCTGGAGGAAGTGAACCTCGTCCAGCACCACATAACGCAGGTCCGCAAGACGGCCCGGCTCCGCGTGGATCATGTTGCGAAGCACTTCGGTCGTCATGACGACGATCGGAGCCTGACCGTTGATCGAGTTGTCCCCCGTCAAAAGACCAACCCGATCGGCGCCGTACTTGCGCCGGAAATCCCCGTACTTCTGGTTGGACAGGGCCTTTATCGGCGTCGTGTAGAAGACCTTCGCCCCCTCTTGCAAGGCGAGATGCACCGCGTACTCGGCGACGACCGTCTTCCCTGAGCCTGTAGGCGCACTGACGAGGACCGACTGGCCGTCGTCGAGAAGCTCGATGGCGTCGAGCTGGAACCTGTCAAGGGGGTAGGGATGCTCCGCGACGAACTGCTCGCGGGACGCGACACCGGCGCTAGGCGCCTTCATGCGCTCCTTAGGGGTGAGGCGGTCACTTGCCCAGCAGCTTGCCGATGACGATGGACGCCTCGTAGAACAACAGCAGCGGGATCGCGAGGGCAAGCATCGAGAACGGGTCCGAGCTCGGGGTCACGATCGCCGCGAACAGCACCATCCCGATGATCGCCCACCGCCGCCACCTCGACAGCTTCGCCGGGGTGAGCACTCCTGCTAGCTCGAGCGCGACTAGCACCACAGGAAACTCGAAAGTCACCCCGAAGGCAACCATCAGCAACAAGATCAGCTGCACGTAGGAGTTCGGCGACAAGATGGCGATGATGGTCTTGCTGGGGCCGCTCACGTCCAGCAGGAACCTCATCGCGTGGGGGAAGGTGAGGTAGGCCACGAAGGCGCCGAGCGCGAACAGGCCGGCCGTGGCGAAGGTGAACGGGAGGGCGTACCTCTTCTCGTTGGCTTTGAGGCCAGGCGTGACGAACTTCCAGAGCTGGAACAGCGTGACGGGCAGGGCGATCAGGAGGCCGCCGTAGGCGGACACGTTGAGGCGCAGGCCGAAGCCCTGCAGGGGCTGGGTGACGTAGAACATGCAGTGGCGGCCTGTGTGGGTCACCGCCTGGCAGTACGGCCTCTGCAGCACGGCCAGGATCTGGTCGTAGAGAACGTAGGTGACAACGGCGCCGACCGCGATCGCGCACATGCAGATGATGAGGCGGCGGCGCAGCTCTCCGAGATGCTCGCTGAGCGTCATGGCGTCCGGGTTCGGACGCTCTCTCCTGGCGCGGAGCCTTGCAACCCTCGCTGGTGCGGCCATCGCTCAGTTCATGCTCGGCTCGTCGAACACGAACACCGTGTCGGCGGCAAGCGAGCCCGACGATGACGACGAGGGCATCGACGGTGGCCTACGGGCCGACGACGAGTCCTGCCTCGCGAGCAGGGGCTGCCAGCTCGATTGGGCCTCCTCCTGGTCGGCGTAGGTGAGCCGGGACACCCTCCTGCCCCGGCCGGAGACTGCGCCCGCGGCCCCGTACGCGGGCTCGGCTACCGCCTCCTCGACGCCAGGGGCGGCGCTCGCGACCGAGCTGTCCTGTCCTGAGACCAGCCCGGTCAAGTAGCCGGTTATCGCCCGCGAGGGGCTGGTCGGGATGTTCGGGAGGTCGAGGTCAGGGACAGCGGCGCGGACCTCCGCCTCGAACTTCTCCCGCATCCGGTTCAGCTCGCGCCACGTTCCGCCCAGCTGTCGCGCCAGTCCGGGCAACCTCTCGGGGCCGACAACGATGAGCGCGATCACGAGGATCAGGAAAATTTTGGTCGGGTCGAGGCCGCCCATGACGGGGATCCTACTGTGCTGCCGGCCCTACGACCGGGCGGCGCCGGGTCGCGGTCATGAGCCCGACTGGAATAGCGCCTCTCCCGCGGCGGCGCCAGCCGCGATTCTCATGGCTAGCGGAGGTCGATGGCCCACCCCGGGGTGCCCCGGGCGCGCCAGGCGCGACCACGTCAGAACCAGTGGAAGTACGGGTGCCCGAAACGCCACACGGTGACGAACACCCTCCCGACCACGAGCGAGCCCGGCAGCGTCCCCCAGACCCGGCTGTCGGCCGAGTCGCCCCGACAGTCGCCCATCACGAAGTAGTGCCCCGGCGCGATCTTGGTGCGGGGGATGTTCTCCGCGCTCTCGGCGCAGATGCCGGTGAGGCGGGGCAGCCAGGGTTCCGCCAGCGGCCGGCCGTTGATGAGGACCGTGTTCCCACGGGACGAGATCGTCTCGCCGGGCAGGCCGATGACACGCTTGACAAGGTCTTTGTCCGTGGTACCGGCATCGGCTGGAGGCCGCTTGAACACGACGATGTCGCCACGGTGGATCGTGTAGCCGAGCTTGATCACGACGATGCGATCGCCGATCTGCAGCGTCGGCAGCATCGAGCCCGAGGGTACATAGAAGGCCTGGACGACGAAGGTGCGCAGTGCGCCTGCGACGAGCACCGCGAAGACGACGACGACGGCCCACTCGATGACTCGTCGCCTCCTGCCGGGCCTCCTGCTCGATCGCGCGGGCGCGGCGCGGGGCGGCCCGGCGGTGGGCTCCGGCGGCTCCGTGAGTCGGACTTGAGCCGCGCCGTCCCCGACGGAAGGGAACTCCGGCGCCAGTCGAGCGGAGGGTTCTCCGAAATTGTCCGCGTTCATTGAAGCCTCGCGCGCGTCATTCACGATCCTGCAGCCTAAATCGACTCGATGAGCCGCTCGACGCGCTCGTCGTGCGAGCGGAACGGATCCTTCAAAAGGACCGTCCGCTGAGTCTGGTCGTTCAGCTTCAGGTGCACCCAGTCAACTGTGAAATCGCGCCGCTTCTCCTTCGCTCGTTTGATGAATTCGCCCCGGAGCCGCGCGCGGGTGGTCGACGGCGGTGAGTCCATGGCCTTGGTGATGGCCTCGTCGGTGGTCATGCGGTCCACGCGACCTCTCGCCTGCAGCAGATAGAACACCCCGCGGCGGCGATCGACGTCGTGGTACTGAAGGTCCAACAAGGCCACCCGGGGATGCCCGAGAGGAAGCTCGTGACGCGCCTGATAAGCCTCGACCAGGCGGTACTTGATCACCCAGTCGCACTCGCGTTCGAGGCTGAGCGGGTCCTTCTCGATTGCCTCCATGCAGTGCTGCCACATCGACAGGGCTCGCTCTTCAAGCGGAGGCAGGCCGCGCAGCTCGTGATAGCGAAGTGCCCGGTCCAGGTACTCGCGTTGGATGTCGAGGGCGCTGAGCTCCCGCCCGTTCGCCAAGCGGACCTCGCGCCGGCACGTGATGTCGTGACTGATCTCCCGGATGGCCCTGATGGGGTCCTCCAGCGTGAGATCGCGGATGACGACGCTCGGGTCCTCGAGCATACGCAGCAGGATGCTTGTCGCCCCGACCTTGAGAAATGTGGCGTACTCGCTCATGTTCGAGTCACCGACGATGACGTGCAGCCGTCTGAAGCGCTCCGCGTCGGCGTGGGGCTCGTCCCGCGTGTTGATGATCGGCCGACTGCGCGTCGTCGCCGACGAGACCCCCTCCCAGATGTGCTCGGCCCGCTGGCAAAGACAGAAGGTCGCTCCGCGAGCTGTCTGGAGAACTTTGCCCGCTCCGGAGTAGATCTGCCGGCTCACGAAGAACGGGATGAGAACCTGGACAAAGTGCGAGAAGTCGTCCCTGCGGCTTGTGAGGTAATTCTCATGGCAGCCGTAGGAGTTGCCCGCGGAGTCGGTGTTGTTCTTGAACAGGTAGATCACTCCGCGTATGCCCTCTTCGCTCAGGCGGGTCTCCGCCGAGGCGATCAGGCCTTCGAGGATCCGTTCACCCGCCTTGTCGTGCGCGACCAGGTCCTCGATCGAGTCGCATTCCGGGGTCGCGTACTCGGGATGGCTGCCGACGTCGAGGTACAGCCTCGCCCCGTTCTCGAGGAACACGTTGCTCGAACGTCCCCAGCTCACGACGCGCCTGAACAGGTAGCGGGCCACCTCGTCCGGGCTCAGCCGACGCTGGCCGCGAAGCGTGCAAGTGACGCCGTACTCGTTCTCGAGCCCGAAGATCCTGCGGTCCACCGAAGTCCACGGTAGCCTCGAAGTGGATGCAGCCATCCGACCGCATGGTCCACTTGACCACTGTTGTGGGCTCGTTTCACGGCCACGTGCTCGCAGCGCGACTGGGATCGGAGGGGATCCCGGTGGAACTTCGCGGCCTGAGCGACGGTCCTTACCCGCTTCCGGCAAACGTCGCGGTCTTCGTCCACGCCGACCAGCTCGAGATCGCTCAAGCGCTCCTGCTCGCCGACGCCGTCGACGCGGCGTTCGACGACCGCTATGACGACCTCGGCCCCGATGATCCAGGATTGCTGGACCTGCCCCCGGTGGATCTCGACGATAGGTTCCGTCCTCGCCGGGCCCGAACCATTCTGGTGCTCACGATGGTCGCCCTCGTGCTTGTGGTCGGCGTCATCGCGTCGTTTCACTGAGCGCGCAAGCCAGTTGCGGCCTGGAGATCACCGGATCGCTACGGCGATCAACCCTCCCGTGGGTCGAAGGCTCGGATGCACACGGCCTCAGGCGTGACCGGGAGCGACATCTCCATTCTGGTTACCAGGAAGGTCCACGGGGCCCGCACTCCCGGCGTCGCCACTTGAGGAGTCGGCCGCGGCGGCCTCTGCCGGCTCGCCGCGCGCGAGCAACTCGGCCAGCTCGTCACGCTCGACGCGCCGGAAAGCGCGACGCCAGGGGCCGTGCTCGAGCACCGCGACCTCGAGATCGCTCGCGCGCAGTGTCCGGGTCGGGCCTGACAGGCTTGCCACGGACGCGACGACGGCCTCGCCGAGGGTCCAGCCCTGACGGAATCTCGCGGCCATGCGATGGGTGATCGCGTCCGCTTCCCCACCGAGCACGGTGAAGCGCTGCTCGTCCGACACGGTGCCGTCATAGGCGATATGGAACAGCTGGTGCGCGGTGCCGACCGGGTCGAGCTCCGCGACGAGGATCTCCACCTCGAGAGGCTTCATCTCGTGGGTGAACACTTGGCCGAGGTACTGCGCGTAGACGTTCGCGAGCGAGCGCGCGTCCACGTCCTCTCGCGAGTAGGCGTAGCCCTTGGTGTCGGCGTGGCGCACGCCTGCGACCCGGAGCTGGTCGAACTCGTTGTAGCGGCCGACCCCGCCGAACGCGACGCGGTCGTAGATCTCGCTGATCTTGTGAAGAGTGCTCGAAGGGTTCTCGGCCACGATGAGCACGCCCTTGTCGTAGGTGGTCCCCACGAGTGCGCGGCCCCTGGCGATTCCTTTCTGGGCGTATTCGGCGCGGTCCTTCATGACCTGCTCGGGAGCCACGTAGTAGGGCATCGTCACGAGGACTCACCCCCTTCGTCCCGCTCGCGGCGGCGTTCCAGGACGTTTCGGAAGTGCTCGGCGACCTCGGAGTCCTCCAGCCGGCGGTAACCGTCGGCGTCCACGGTCGCGACCACTGGGTAGATCCCCCGCAGGGGGTCCGGCCCACCCGTGGCGGTGTCCTCGTCGGCCGCTTCGTATAACGCCGTGACCGCGAGCTCGACCGCCTCGTCGCGGCCCAGGCGCTCGCGGTAGCTGAGCTTGACGGTGTTTTTGGCATCTCGCCCGCCCGACCCGGTCGCGTGGAAGTCCGTCTCCTCGAAGCGGCCCCCGGTGACGTCGTAAGTGAAGATCCGCCCCTTCTTCAAGCGCAGGTCGTAGCCCGCGAACAGCGGTATGACGACCAGGCCCTGCATGGCCATCTGCAGGTTCGCGCCGACCATCTGACCCAGCTGGTTCGCCTTTCCCTCGAGGCTCAGGCAGGTCCCCTCGACCTTCTCGTAGTGCTCGAGCTGGGTTTGGAAGAGGCGCACCATCTCGATGGCGCTGCCGGCGGCGCCGGATATGGCCACCGCGGAATGCCGGTCCGCCGGGAAGACCTTCTCGATGCTGCGGTGGGCGATGGCGTTGCCCTCTGTCGCGCGACGGTCCCCCGCCACGACGACGCCGTTGTCGTAGCGGAGCGCCACGACGGTCGTGCCATGGGTGACACCTGGGACCTGCATCGCCGCGAAACTTGCAGGTTGGCGCCCGTGAGTGCTGATCATCTCAGGGACTCCCCCGGCAGGGACCGGTGGCACTTGAGTGCGCGTCCGGCGGAGCAGCTCGACGAAGCTCGGCCCCGGGTCGCTGCCCGAAGGGAAAAGGGGCAGGCTCATATGCGCCACCTTTGTTGAGACGCGGCTTTGCTCACTCGCCGCCTTTTTGGACGTAGTTGCGGACGAACTCCTCCGCGTTGTTCTCCAGGACCTCGTCTATCTCGTCGAGCAGGTCGTCGATCTCTGCCTTCAGCCGGTCCCCCCGCTCGGTCGTCGCCGGTGCCTCGGTCTCGGCCGCGGCCGCCTCACGGCTCGTCGTCGGTCGCTTCTTCAGCTCGCGCTCTGCCATCACCGTTCCTTATGAGCCCAACCGCCTGAGCAGCTCTGCTGGAGTATTACATCCTTCGAAGAGCGTATCGACATGGAGCGCCGTCCCTTTCAGCGGCTCCATCATCGGAACGCGACGCAACGAGTCCTCGCCTATGTCGAACACGATCGAGTCCCAGTTCGCGGCGACGATCGCAGGGGAGAAGCGCTGCAGGCAACGGCCGCGGAAATACGCCCGCGTCGTCGCCGGTGGCTCCGTGGTCGCGCGCTCCACCTCCTCGTCGTCGGTGAGTCTTTCCATCGCCATGCGGGTGAACAGCGACTTCGCGGGTCGCAGGTCGTGATACTGGAGGTCCAGCGCCGCAAGCCGCGAGTCGTCCCAGGCGAGGCCGTGACGGTCCCGGTAGGCCTCGATCAGCCGCAGCTTGGCGACCCAATCCAGCTGGTTCGCCAAGGACTGTGGGTCGTTCTCCAGGCCTTGCAGGACGGCTTCCCAGCGATCCAGCACACGGCGGCCAACGTCCTCGCTACCGAGAGCCTCGATGCCGCGTTCGGCGGTGTACTTGCGCGCAAAGTCGTACAGCTGCCACTGCAGCTCGACCGCTGTCAGCTTCTCTCCTGAGGCCAGCTCCACTCTCGCGCGCAGGGTGGTGTCTCGAGACACCGAACGGATCGCCGCAACAGGGGACGCCAAGGTGAGGTCGCGGCTGGCAAGGAAGCCGTCCTCGATCATCGCCAGCACGAGGGCGGTGACCCCCACCTTGAGGAAGGTGGCGACCTCCGCCAGGTTCGCGTCCCCGACTATCACATGGAGCCGGCGGTACTTCTGCGGATCAGCGTGTGGCTCGTCGCGGGTGTTGATGATCGGCCGTTTGAGCGTCGTCTCGAGGCCGACCTCCTCCTCGAAGAAGTCGGCCCTTTGGCTGAGCTGGAATTCCGGCGCGTCGCCGCTGCCAGCGACCTCCTCGCCGATCTTGCCGGCGCCGGCGTAGACCTGTCGCGAGACGAGGTGAGGCGTCAGCTCGTGGACGATCCTCGAGAACGGGACCGCCCTGTCGAGGAGGTAGTTCTCGTGGCAGCCGTAGGAGTTGCCTTTGCCGTCCGAGTTGTTCTTGTAGATCACGATCTCCTCGCCCGGCGGCAGGAGACGGTTGGCCGCCTCCATGGAGCGCTTCAGCACCAACTCCCCGGCGCGGTCGTGGACGACGGCCTCAAGCGGGTTGGAGCATTCCGGGGTCGAGTACTCAGGATGGGCGTGGTCGACGTAGTAGCGGGCGCCGTTGGTGAGCACGGCGTTCACGAGGTGTGTCTCGATCTCCGGTGGCATCGCGCCCTCACGGGCAAAGCCACGAGCGTCGCGACCGGGTGACTCGTCCTCGAAGTCCCATCCGACCTTGCGGTCGAGTCGGGCGACGTACGCGTTGATGAGCAGCGAGGACGCCGTCGTCGGGCTCGGGTCGCCGGCGGTGTCCACGTGAATCCCGTACTCGGTCTCGATCCCGCAGACCTTCGTTATCGCCACTCTGGGACGCTACCGCACCGTCCGGCGCCCACTGCAGCACCGTTGCCAACCCGCAGGTCGCACGCGCCGGGACGAGGCCTCCCCGGAAGTCACAGGCCGCGCAGACCCGACTGAGCCGACCAGCGGGCACCGATGACGGCGCCGGTCGGACCGCTCAGAGATACTGCCCGGTCCCGACCCGCTCGATCGCACGCCCGCCGCGCTCTTCTCCGCCTTGGCCCACGAGCGTGCGGATGTAGACGATCCGTTCGCCCTTCTTGCCCGAGATCCTCGCCCAGTCGTCGGGGTTCGTGGTGTTGGGCAGGTCTTCGCTCTCTTTGTACTCCTGCCTGATCGACTCGATCATGTCGGCAAGCCGGATTCCGTGGCCGTCGCCTGCGATCTCCCGCTTGATGGCGAGCTTCTTCGCGCGCCGGACAATGTTCTCGATCATCGCCCCGGACGCGAAGTCCTTGAAGTACAAGGTCTCCTTGTCGCCGTTCTGGTACGTGACCTCGAGGAAGCGGTTCTCGTCGTCGGCCCGGTACATCTCGGCGACCGTCTGCTCGATCATCACGGCCACCGCCTTGTGGGGGTCGCCACCGCCGAGCACGGCGACATCGGTGGCCTCGAGCGGCAAGGTGTTGATCAGGTAGCGGGCGAAGACCTGCTGGGCTGCGCCCTCGTCGGGCCTCTCGATCTTGATCTTCACGTCCAGGCGTCCGGGGCGCAGTATCGCCGGATCTATCAGGTCCTCACGGTTGGATGCCCCGATCACGATGACGTTGCGGAGTGCTTCGACCCCGTCGATTTCCGCCAAGAGCTGGGGGACGACCGTCGACTCCATGTCGGAGGAGATACCGCTGCCGCGAGTGCGGAACAACGAGTCCATCTCGTCGAAGAAGACGATCACGGGCACGCCCTCCTCGGCCTTCTCCCTTGCGCGTTGGAACACGAGCCGGATCTGGCGCTCGGTCTCGCCCACGTACTTGTTCAGCAACTCGGGGCCTTTGATGTTGAGGAAGTAGCTCGTGACCCGGGCGTTGCCCGTCTGCTCGGCGACCTTCTTGGCCAGCGAGTTCTCCACCGCCTTGGCGATCAAGGTCTTCCCGCAACCAGGAGGCCCGTAGAGCAGGATCCCCTTCGGCGCCTGCAGGTGGTATTCCGCGAACAGCTCCCGATGCAGGTACGGGAGCTCGACTGCGTCGGTGATCGCCTCGATCTGATTGTCGAGCCCCCCGATGTTGGCGTAGGTGACGTCCGGCACCTCCTCGAGCACAACCTCTTCGAGCTCGGGACGCGGGAGCTTCTCGTAGAGCAGCATCGTGCGGGGGTCCAGCAACAACGAGTCGCCCGCGCGCAGCTTGACGCCGACGAGGTACTCGGAGATCTCGGCCACCTGCTCCTCGTCGGCCCTCCCGACGATCAGTACGCGGCGGCCGTCCTCGAGGACCTCGAGCACCGAGACGACTTCGCCTCCGAGCTCCGGGTCTCTCGCGAGCACGACGTTGAGAGACTCGTTGAGGACGACTTCTTGCCCCTTGCGCAGCTCCTCGGCCTCGAGCCCGGGATGAACCGCGACCCGCATCTTGCGCCCGCTCGAGAACACGTCGACGGTCCCGTCGTCGTTCCCGTTCAGATACGTGCCATACGCGGAAGGAGGCTGGGTGAGCTTGTCCACTTCCTCGCGCAAGGCGGCGATGTGCTCTTTTGCCTGCTGGAGCGTGAACGTCAACTTCTCGTTCTGGGACACGGCGTGCGCGAGCTGCCCCTTGGTCTCGAGCAACCTCTCCTCGAGGGTGCGTACCCGCCCCGGTGCCTCCTGGAGCCGTCGCCGGAGCTCGGAGATCTCGTCCTCGGCCTGTTCCGCCCGGCGGTGCAGCTCCTCTCGTTCGTCATCTCCGTCAGGGAACCCGTCGTGTCCGTCGCTTTCCATGGGCGTCACCACCTCCTCACACGGCGCGATCTTCGCCCCCGTCGGGACCCTACACCGGTGCCGAGCGCGTTTGACACCACACGGGCACATCGTTACGTTGCGCCACGTGAGGCGGCGGGGACCCTAAGCTTCACCGGAGACGAGGGAGCGGCCGTGACCGGTTGCGGTCTACAAGCGGCAAGCGTTCCGAGGAGATGAGCGGCTGATGAGGGTGTGGATTGACCAGGACCTCTGCACGGGAGACGGTCTCTGCGAGGAGATCTGTCCCGCCGTGTTCACTCTCCTCGACGACGGCCTGGCCTACGTCAAGCAAGGCGATACCGTCCTGAACGAGCCCGGTGGCTCCTCCCAGATGGCAACAGTCGCCTCCGATCTCGAGGACGCCGTCACCGAGGCTGCCGAAGAGTGCCCTGGGGAGTGCATCTTCATCGTCACCGATTAAAAGGCGGGCGCCTCTCCGCAGGGCCCCATCGGTGCAAGCTGGTCCCAGAACGACGCGCTGTCGGACTCAGCTCGCCAGCAGGCGCGCGAAGGTGATGAAGCCCGTGTGCGCGACCATCCTGTGGTCGGGCCGGACCGAACGCCCTTCGATGTGCCAAGTGCGCCGCAGCATCTCGAATGTCTCTGCCATGGCGAACCCGCTGTGCTCGAGGGCGCCGCGCAGCTCCGCCGTCTGGTTGATCGTCGGCAGGTAGGCCAGGAAGATCCCGCCGGGCGCGAGCGCCCTCTGCGCATGGGCCACCACCTGCCAGGGCTCTGCCAGGTCCAGCACGACGCGGTCGAGGCCCTCGGCGTCGATTCCCAGGTACACGTCCCGCTCCAGGACCGAGTAGGGCTGGCCCGGGCCGAGGAACGCCTCCACGTTCGCCCGTGCCCGTTCGGCGAAGTCCGCTCTCAGCTCGTAGCCGGTGATCACCGCGCCCGCGCGCAGCATCGCCATCGAGAGCGCGCCCGAGCCGACGCCGGCTTCGAGCACACGTGCCCCCGGGAATATGTCGGCGGCGATCAGGATCGCGCCGAGGTCCTTCGGGTAGATCACCTGTGCGCCACGCGGCATGCCGACGACGACGTCAGCGAGGGTCGGGCGAAGGACCAGGTACCGCGCCGAGTTCGTCACCCGTCCGTCGCGCTGGTGTGCCTCGACCTCCTCGCCCTCGCAGCGGCCGATCACGCTGTCGTGCTCGACGACCCCGGCGTGGGACTGGAACGACCGGCCGGGATGGAGCGTCACGAGATAGCGGCGGTCCTTCCGGTCTACGAGCAAGACCCGCTCACCGGCGGCGAGTGTTCGACCGCGTGGCGGAGGCACGCCGGGACTCACGCCGGCTCCTCTGCATCCCCTTCCGAGCCTCGGCGTTCAGCGGACTGCTCGCCGCGGTGCGGTCGCCGGCCCATGACGGAGCTGGCTTGCGCCCGAGCCTCTCGTGTCTCTCGCGGCGCCCCGGCCTCGGCTGGCCTGGCGGCGGCCCGGGCATATCGCCGGCTCGCCTCGCGTTTGGCCTGCTTCTTCGCCAGGCTCTCCTCGAGCTTCGCGGCTTCGCGCGCCGCCTTGCGCCTCGCGCGCCTCGAACGGGGAGGAGCCGGAACATGACTGACGATCAACGACTCCCCGAGCCGGAGCTGCTCGACGCTCACCTGAGGGGAGGGCCTGCGCGCCAGGAAGCGCAAAAGCCACGCGATCGCACCGATCGAGAGCCAGAGGTTGCTCCCCTCGATCAGGCCCGATCGGATCCCGCGCCTCACCAGCTGGCGCGCCCAGCGGTCGAGATAGCTACGCACCACAGCCCCGGTCCCCGCTTCGCACGGTCAGACGCGACGGATCTCGAGCACCGAGGCCCGCCGGCGGCCACGCCGGCGGCCCAGTAGGTAGACGGCCGCCACCGCGATCACTCCGGCCACCACCATCGCGCCGATCGCCGGCGGGGCGGCGTCGGTCGCCAATGACTGCGCGTCGCTGCCGAGCTCGCGCAGCTTCTGCTCAATATCCGACAGCTTCACGCGTCCCGGGTCTTCAGTCGCCAGCAGCAACTGTCGGACCAGGCGGATCCTCATCACCCTGCCTCCGATCGCTCCATCGCCCTACCCCCGCTTCGCTGCTGCCCTGCCGCGAGAACGCAGGAGCGCGAACCCGGAGCCACCCAACACGACCAGACCGAGGATCCCGGTGATCGGGTACGGCACCCAGGACCAGGTGCCCGCGAAGGCCGCGCCGGTCTCGGTCTGCAGAACGCGGAGCACCCCGAGCAGCAGCAGGACGGTACCGATGCCGAGCAAGGTCGCCGCCGCACACCCGAACAGCAGCGTCCGCCCGACGGTCCGGATGGGCGTGACCGTCTCCTGGATCACGTATCGACGGAGAAGGTCGAGAAGCTCGGCTCCCTCCTCCCGCGGATTGGCGTGCTTGCCGTCACCTTTTCCCGACATGAAACCGCAGGTTATCGGTCCGGCCGGCAGACTGCTAGCCAACGCGCGATCTGAGCCCAGCATCTGTCTGTCCCACTGCAGCGATTTTGTCCGCAGGGCTCGCCGATCGGCCTGCGGAGACGGTCTTGCCCTGGTCTGTGGGCCGTCAGCCGGTCACGGCTCCAGGGCAGCCCGGAAGAACTCGCGCAGGTGCCGCAGGCGCCGATCCAGCTCGTGGTTCTCGAGCGGGTCGGTCTCGAGCAAGGCTTCGAGGAACGGGATGTCGCTGAAATAGGTCAGCAGCGCCCCGTAGCCGGTTAGAACGAGCTGCTCCGCGTCATGGGACCGGAACCGGCCTGCGGACATCTCGCGCTCGAAGAAAGCGACCGCCCTCTCCAGCATCGGCCGGAGCGTGACTCCGAGCTCGCCAGCCATCCGGCCTCCGCCCTCGAGCGCCTCACGGCGTACCAGGCGAACGAATTCCGGGCTTTCGGCGAAGAAGCGGAAACCGGTGGTGAGCACACGGTCGACTTGCTCCCAGCCGTCGCGCGGCCTGTCGGTCGCCTCGGCCACGCGCACCAGCCAGTCGGAGAACGAGGCCTCGAGCACCTCGCGATAGAGGGCGTCCTTGGAGGCGAAATGATGCAGCAGGCTAGGGCGCCGGATTCCCACGAGCTCCGCGATGTCATTGAGGGAGGTCCCCTCGAATCCGTGCTCGGCGAAGCACCACAGTGCTGCGTCGAGGATCGCCTGGCGTGTCGGGACCCCCGGCCGGCGGGAAAGATGCGCCGGGAGGACACCCTGGGGCTCCTCCGGAGCGTTCCCGAGCACGGCGGGATCACGCGGGCTCGACATCTCTCAAGCCTACCGACCAGACGGTAGGCGCTCGCTGATACCCTTCACGCGTGCCAGAACCTCTCCTAGCGGTGGTCGTGGGATTGGCGCTCAGTCAGCTCGCGCTCTTCTGCACGACCATCTACCTGCACCGGGCCCTTTCCCACCGGGCGATCACGCTGCGGCCGTCGGTCCGGGCGGTCTTCAGAGTGCTCATCTGGCTCATGACGGGCATCCGGCCCCGTCAGTGGGTTGCGGTCCACCGCCGGCACCACGCGTTCACCGACGTCCCGGGCGATCCGCACTCGCCGGTTCTGCTCGGGTTCTGGCGGGTGCAACTGACCAACGCAGCCTTATATCGCAAGGTCGCGCGGGACGGCCAGACGACCGAGCGGTACGCCAAGGACCTGCCGGCGGACCGCTGGGACAAGGTGCTGTTCGACCACGCCTTCCTCGGGCTCGGAATCGGCATCGCCGCCCTCTGTCTCGTGCTCGGGTGGCGCATGGGCCTGCTCGCGGCCGGAGTCCACGCGGTGAGCTATCTCGCCCTCAACGCCGCGATCAACGCCATCGGGCACAGCTTCGGGACCAAGACCTATCCGAACACGGCCTTCAACAACCAGTGGCTCGCCTTTTTGACCGGGGGGGAAGGCCTGCACAACAACCATCACGCGGCGCCGACCTCCGCGAAATTGGCACTCGGCCGTCATGAGATCGACCCCGGCTGGTGGGTGATCCGGCTCATGGTGCGTACGAGGTTGGCGACGCTGCGGCTCAGCGAGGCCCGCTTCGTCCAGAGGTCCTCACCGTCCACGATCGGCTGACCCCGACGCCTGCCCGGCGTGCATAGTCTTAGGGTCAATGCCTGAATCGGATCTCGAACAACTCTGCGTAAACGTCGTCCGCGGCCTTTCCATGGACGCTCCCCAAAGCGCGAACAGCGGTCACCCGGGCACGGCGATGGCGTTGGCGCCGCTCGCCCACGTCTTGTTCTCGCGCGTGCTGCGGCACGACCCGGGCAGCCCCGACTGGCCCGACCGGGACCGGTTCATCCTGTCCAACGGCCACGCCTCGATCCTGCTCTACTCGATGCTGCTTCTCAACGGCTACGGGCTCGACCTGAAGGACATCAAGGAATTCCGACAATGGGGATCACGCACGCCGGGGCACCCGGAGCTCCATGCCGTTGCCGGCGTCGAGGTGACCACCGGCCCGTTGGGCCAGGGGTTCGCCAACGGCGTGGGCATGGCCATTGCCGAACGCTTCCTGCGTGCGCACTTCGGGCCGGAGGCGATCGATCACCACATCTTCGTGATCTGCGGCGACGGGGACTTGATGGAGGGCGTGAGCCACGAGGCCGCCTCCCTCGCGGGCCATCTGGGCCTCGGGCGTCTCGTGTACGTCTTCGACGACAACCACATCACGATCGACGGGCCCACCGACCTCGCGTGCTCCGACGACGTCGTAAAGCGGTTCAAGAGCTACGGGTGGCACGTCGAGAGCCTCGGCGAGGTGGCGAACGACCTCGACGCCCTCGAAGCGGGCCTGCGCCGGGGCATGGCAGAGGGCGACCGACCGTCGCTGCTTGTGCTTCGCAGCCACATCGGGTGGCCCTCGCCCCACCGTACCGACACGAAGGAGGCGCACGGGGAGCCCCTCGGTGCCGAGGAGATACGACTCACCAAAGCGCTCCTGGGACTGCCCATCGACCAGGATTTCTACGTTCCCGACGAGGTCCCGGCGTTCTACGCCGATTGCGCGCGCCGTGGCCGAGCCGAACGCGAAGCCTGGGAGCGGCGCCAGACCGTTTCGGCCGGGGACCGCGAGCGCTTCGAGGCGTGCCTTCACGGGCGCGGCCTTCCCGGATGGGCCGACGGCCTCCCCTCCTTCGAGGCCGGCACCAAGCTCGCCACGCGCAAAGCCATCAACAAGTGCCTGACCGCGACGAGCGGGCGGATACCCGGCCTCGTCGCCGGCGCCGGCGACCTCACGGGCAACACCGGCACCGATCTCGGGGGCGGGGCCGAGGTCCAATCCCACGCACACCCCGGGGGGACCCAGGTCCACTTCGGCATCCGCGAGCACGCCATGGCGGCCTCGATGAACGGGATGGCGCTGCACGGTGGCGTGCTGCCCGTCGGAGGCACGTTCTTCGTCTTCAGCGACTACTGCCGGCCCGCCGTGCGGCTCGCAGCACTCTCGCAGGCCCACGTCGTGTACTTCTTCACCCACGACTCGGTCGGCCTCGGCGAGGACGGCCCCACGCATCAGCCCGTCGAGCAGCTCGCATCCCTGCGTGCCATGCCAGGCCTGCGTGTGATACGCCCGGCGGACGCCAACGAGGCCGCGGCTGCGTGGAAGGTCGCTGTTGACTGCGACGGGCCCACGGCGCTGGTGCTGAGCCGCCAGGATCTCCCTGTGCTGGCCGAGACGGGCGTCCTCGCCGGCGAAGGGGTCGCTCGGGGTGCCTACGTCCTGCGCCCAGGACGCGGCACCGGCGCGGCACCCGACATCGTGCTCATCGGGACCGGCAGCGAGGTCCAGCTGTGCCTCGGGGCGGCCACCTTGCTCGAGCAGGAGGGAATCACCGCCCGGGTCGTGTCGTTCCCCAGCTGGGACCTGTTTGCCGAACAGCTTGAGGGGTACCGCGACGAGGTTCTGCCATCGCGCGTCCCCCGGCTCGCCGTCGAGGCGGCGGCGTCGTTCGGGTGGGAGCGCTACGCCGACGCGACCATCGGGATCGACCGCTTCGGTTCCTCGGCACCGGGGTCGGTGAACATGGAGAAGTTCGGTTTCACAGTCGATCACGTCGCCCAGAGAGCCCGTCAGTTGCTCGGGACCCGGGCCTGACAGCGGGGAGAGCCATGACAAGACTGCAGGACCTCTACGAGCGCGGCGGCCAGAGCCCCTGGCTCGACAATCTCAAGCGCTCTTATCTGACCTCCGGCCGCTTGGCCGAGCTCGTCTCCTCGGGCGTGCGAGGGCTCACCTCGAACCCGACGATCATGGCGAAGGCGATAGCCGCGAGCCAGGACTACGACGAGGAGTTCTCGGAAGCCCTGGCCGCTGGCCAGAGCGTCGAGGAGGCTTATTGGGACCTCGTGATCTCCGACGTCTCCGGGGCGCTCGGTGTGCTGCAGGGCGTGCACGACCAAAGCCGCGGCAGCGACGGCTTCGTGTCGATCGAGGTCTCGCCCCTTCTCGCCCACGACACCGACCCCACGATCGAGTCCGCTCGCCAGCTCCACGAGCGCATCGACCAACCGAACCTGCTCGTGAAGATCCCTGCCACACGAGAGGGCCTGGGAGCGATCGAGGCCCTCATCGCCGAGGGCCGGAGCATCAACGTGACCTTGATCTTCTCCCTCGAGCGCTACCGGGAGGTCATCGAGGCCTACCTGTCGGGCCTGGAGAAGTTCGTGAGAGCGGGTGGGGACCCCTCCAAGGTGGCGTCGGTGGCGTCCTTCTTCGTCAGCCGCGTCGACACCGAGGTGGACCGCCGTCTCGAACATATCGCCAAGGAGCAGGCGGGCTCCCCCACCGCGACCCTCGCTCTGGACATGCGCGGCAAGGCCGCCGTCGCCCAGGCCCGGCTCGCGTACCGGGTCTACCTGGAGCTGTTCGCGGGGCCCCGGTGGGACGCTCTCGAGCGGGCCGGAGCGCGCCCGCAGCGCCCGCTGTGGGCTTCCACGTCTACGAAGAACCCTGCCTATCCGGATCTCCTCTACGTCGACACGCTCGTCGCGCACAACACCGTCAACACCATGCCGGAAGAGACCCTCGAGCACTACCTCGACCACGGGCGCGTGGAGCCGGTCAACGAGGCCGACCTGGATGCGGCCGAGGCGACGTTCGAGCGCTTGGCCGAGTGCGGGATCGACATCGCCGATGTGGCCGCAGTGCTCGAGACCGAGGGTGTTGACGCCTTTGCCGCCTCCTTCGACGACCTCCTCGACAAGTTGCACGAGAAGGCGGAAGCGATGGGGACGACCCTTTGACGTCGGAGCTCCTGCGCCGGCTGGAGGCCCGCGACCACACCTTGTGGCCCGAGGGCAACGTCGCGCCCAACCGGCTCGGCTGGCTCGACATGCCACGGCGCATGCTCGACAGCGCGCGAACCCTGAAGAGCTTTGCCGCCAGCGTCGACCAGGACACGATCGTCCTTCTGGGCATGGGCGGATCCTCGCTCGGCCCGGCGGTCCTCGCCGCGGTCAGGGACAACCTCGGCACCTTCGAGGGCCGCCGCGTCGTCGTGTGTGACACCACTGATCCTTCGACGGTGGCGGGCCTGCCGCTCGAGGACGCCTTTATCATCGTCTCGTCGAAATCGGGCACCACGCTCGAGCCGAACGTCCTGTTCTCCTATGCCCGCAGTCGCGTCGCCGACCCCTCCCGGTACGCGGTCGTCACCGATCCAGGCACGCCTTTGGGCCTCGAGGCCGCCGAGCTCGGCATCCGGCACGTGTTCGAGAACCAGCCCGACATAGGCGGCCGCTATTCGGTGCTCTCGTTCTTCGGGCTCGTCCCGGCCGCACTGATGGGTTATGACGTCGCTGAGCTGTGCGAGCGTGCTCTCGACGCCGATCGCGAACAGGCCGTGGCGCTCGGTGCCGAGATGGGCGAGGCGGCCCTTCACGGGCGCGACAAGACGACCATCGTGGTGGGTCAGAAGACCCGTTCCTTCGGCCTGTGGGTCGAGCAGCTCATCGCCGAGTCGACGGGCAAGCAGGGCCGCGGCTGCGTGCCGGTTCCGACCACCGAGAACGAAACCGGGGACGACAGGCACACCGTCGGCGTCACCATCGACGAGCCCGGCGGTCTCGGGGAGGAGTTCTTCCGCTTCGAGCTGGCCGTCGCGATCTGTGGGCACGCCCTGTCCATCGACCCCTTCGACGAGCCCAATGTCGCCGAGTCGAAGGCGAACACCTTGAAGGTGCTTGGTGCCCTGCCGCTCCCGTCCCTCGAGGCCTCTGCTCCCGGGGACCTGATGGCTCTCATCGCCGCGCAGGTGCGCCCCCACGACTATGTGTCACTCCAGGCCTATCTGCCCTTCGGCCAGGATGAGGAGCTCGAGGCCCTCCGGCGCCGCGTGCGTGACGCGAACGCCGAGATGGCCGTGACGGTCGGCTATGGGCCGCGGTTCCTGCACTCGACGGGGCAGCTCCACAAAGGCGGGCCGAACAGCGTCGTCGCGGTCCAACTCGTCCGGTCCACACCGTCGGGCGAACTGTCGATACCCGGCGAGACCTACGACTTTCCCACTCTCATCGAGGCGCAGTCGATCGGCGACCACCAGAGCCTCGTTGCCCACAACAGGCGGGTCATCCGCGTCGAGCTCGACCGGCTAGGCGAGATCGGATGATCGCGAGCTCGGGCCCGCCGACTGCAGGAAGGAATCGGACGATGAAGATCGGCATGGTCGGGCTCGGCAAGATGGGCGCCAACATGACCCGGCGTTTGATCGACAGGGGCCACGGGGTCGTCGGCTTCGACCTGGGCGCCGAGGCGCGAGCGGCCGTTGCGTCCTACGGGGCCGACACCGCCTCGAGCCTCGAGGAGCTGGTCGGGAAGCTCTCGGCGCCCCGCGTGACCTGGGTCATGGTCCCGGCCGGCAAGCCCACCGAGGACACGGTCAGGTCGCTCGGTCAGTTGCTCGAGGCCGGCGACGTCGTGATCGACGGCGGCAACTCGAACTACAAGGACGCCGCCCCCTACGCCGCGAGGTTGCGCGAGCGGAGCATCCACTTCCTGGACGTCGGCACCTCCGGCGGCGTCTGGGGCCTGGAGAACGGCTACTGCATCATGGTCGGGGGCAGCCCCGAGGCCGTGGCGATCGCGGAACCGATCTTCCTGGCTCTCGCGCCCGAGGGTGGCTACGCGCACGTCGGCGGCGTCGGTTCGGGCCACTTCGTGAAGATGGTCCACAACGGCATCGAGTACGGCCTCATGGAGGCCTACGCCGAAGGCTTCGAGATCATGTCCAAGGCCGACGAGTTCGACCTCGACCTGCACGAGATCGCATCGATCTGGCGCTACGGCTCGGTGGTCAGGTCGTGGTTGCTCGAGCTCACCGAGCTGGCACTTCGACCCGGGGCCGGTTTCGAGGACATCGAGCCGTACGTGGTCGACTCCGGGGAGGGCCGCTGGACACTCGAGGCTGCGATGGATCGGGACGTGCCGGTGCCCGTGATCGCGGCTTCTTTGTTCCGGCGCTTCGAGAGCCGCGAGAAGTACTCCTACGGGCTGAGGCTGCTTGCCGCCTTGCGCAACCAGTTCGGGGGCCACGCCGTCGTGCGCGCCTCGGAGAAGGCCCCCTCATGACCGCGCAGCGCTCTCAGACCAAGGCCCCGCCCCTCGCGCTCGTCATGTTCGGCGCGTCGGGCGACCTCACGGAACGAAAGCTCCTCCCGGCACTGGCGTCGCTGGCGGGCAACGGGTCCTTGGCGGACGGCTTCGTCCTGGTCGGTGTCGCCCGGACCAAATGGACCGACGACGAGTTCCGTGACCACTGCCTCGCCGCGGTCCCGGACGCCAAGCCTGCATGGGCCGAGGTGGTGAAGCACTTCCGTTACGTGAGCGGCGACTACGACAACGACGCGACGTTCAACAAGATCTCCGAGATCCTCGCCGAGCTCGATGAGGCGAAAGCGGGCGGAGGCACCGCGGGCAACAGGATCTTCTATCTCGCTACCATCCCGGCGCTGTTCGGGGAGGTCGCCCGCGGCCTCGCCCGTCACGGCTTGAACCGCCCGGGACCCGGGGGCAGGTTCGCGCGCCTCGTGATCGAGAAGCCCTTCGGGCGCAACCTCGAGACCGCGATGGCTCTCGACGAGACCCTGCACGAGTGCTTCGACGAGCGGCAGATCTACCGGATCGACCACTACATGGGTAAGGAGACGGTGCAGAACGTCCTAGCCCTGCGTTTTGCCAACTCCATCTTCGAGCCCGTGTGGAACAGGCGTTACGTAGGCCATGTCCACGTAACGGTCGCCGAGTCGCTCGGCGTGGAGCACCGGGGCTCTTTCTACGAGAGTGCCGGGGCGCTGCGTGACATCGTGCAGAACCACGTGATGCAGGTGCTGGCGCTCACCTTGATGGAGCCCTCGGCCACCATGGACCCGACCTCGATCCGCGACGAGAAGGTCAAGCTGCTCCGCTCGATCATGGCCCCCCGCGTCGACGAGGTCGGCACCGCGGTCGTCCGCGCGCAGTACACCGCCGGCACGGTCGACGGTCAGAACGTTCCCGGCTACCGGGACGAGGAAGGTGTCGACCCGCAGTCGATGACCGAGACGTTCGTGGCCATGCGCTTCACGGTCGACAACTGGCGCTGGGCAGGCGTCCCCGTGTTCATCCGTACCGGCAAGCGGCTGGCCAAGCGGTCCACCGAGGTCGTGATGGTCTTCCAGCGCCCCCCTCACCTGCCATTTGCCGGCAAGCTCACCCGCGGCCTACAGCCCAACGCTTTGATCCTGCGTATCCAGCCCGACGAGGGCATCACGCTCCGTTTCGGGGCGAAAGTGCCTGGTCAGGACTACCGCGTGCGCACCGTGGCCATGGACTTCTCGTACAAGGACGCCTTCGGGACCGATCCTCCGGAGGCATATGAGCGGCTCCTGTTGGACGCGGCGATAGGTGACCCCACCTTGTTCATCCGCACCGACGAGGTGGAGCAGGCCTGGCGCCTCCTCGAGCCCCTCCAGGAAGCCTTTGCCGAGGGGTACCCGCACCTGTCGCTTTACAGCGCGGGCAGCTGGGGTCCCCTCGAGGCGGCGCGGCTATTGGAGCCGGACGGCTACGAATGGGTGAACCCCTGAGTGTCGTCGCCCGGTGAACAGAGCGTGCCCAACGGCGAGCTGCACGTCGTCGACGACGTGCCCGCCGCGTTCGCCGACATCGTGGCCCGGCAGACAACCGGTCACGACACGGTGCGCGACGGGCTGTTCAGCCTCGTCCTCTCGGGCGGGTCCACTGCTCGCGAGTGCTACGAGCAGCTGGCCTTGAGGGGCGGGATCGACTGGAGCGTGATCGAGTGCCTCGTCGGCGACGAGCGCTGCGTACCGCCGGAGGACCCGGACGCCAACCAGCGCATGATCCGTGAAGCGCTCGTCGAGCGCGTCGAGCCGCACCCGCTCTTCCTCCCGATGGACTGTGACGCCCCGCCCGAGGCCTACGAGGCCCTCATCGCGGGGCGCCCGCAGCTCGATCTCGTGCACCTCGGGCTCGGCCCGGACGGTCACACCGCCTCGCTGTTCCCGGGCTCGGCCGCCCTCGAGGTCGCCCCGGAACGCCTGGTGCAGCGCAACGTCGACCCCTCGGGTCTCAATCGCCACGAGCGCCTCACATTGACCCTGGCCGGCATCGCCCACGCCCGGCTTGTCGTGTTCACCGTCGCTGGATCCGACAAGCACGCGGCGATGTCGCGGGTGCTGCGCGCCGACGACCTCCCCGCGACGCGGGTGCGCGCCGCTCGCGTGGTCTGGCTCTGCGACAGGGGGGCGATCGGCTCCGAGTCCCTTGCCCTAGGGTAAGCCCATGGCCGATAACGCCCGAAGAGCAAGCGGAGCTGTCCCGAGCACCAGGAACAGCTCCTCGTCGAGCGGTCGTCGAGACGCGAGCGACGAGGAGCTGCTCGCGACACCGCTCGAGGACCTGCTGGCCGAGGCGCGCCGTGTCCGCGACCTAACTTACGGCACCCGCGTCACCTTCTCTCCGAAGGTGTTCATCCCACTCACGATGCTCTGCCAGGACCGCTGCGGCTACTGCACCTTCGCGAAGCCGCCGGCTCGCCTCACTGCCGCCTACCTGAGCCCCGCCGAGGTGCTTGCCATCGCCCGGGCCGGGGCCGAGGCGGGCTGTCACGAGGCCCTGTTCACCCTCGGGGAGCGCCCGGAGTTGCGTTACCCGGCTGCGGCGGCATGGCTCGCCGAGCACGGCTTCACCTCGACTGTCGAGTACCTCGCGGAGTGCTGCCGCCTCGTACGGGCCGAGACCGGTCTGCTCCCGCACGCGAACGCAGGGGCACTTTTCGAGGGCGAGCTCTCCCAGCTCCGGGATGTGGCGGTGAGCCAGGGGATGATGCTCGAGTCCCTCGCACCCAACCTGGCTTGCCACAAAGTCTCACCGGACAAGACGCCCGAACGGCGCCTCGCCACCTTGGAGGCGGCCGGCCGCCTCCAGATCGCGTTCACGACGGGAATCCTCGTGGGCATCGGTGAGACGCGGGCCGACCGTCTCGTCGCCCTGCGGGCGATCGCCTCCAGTCACTCTCGGCACGGCCACGTGCAGGAAGTGATCGTCCAGAACTTCCTCCCGAAAGCGGCGACCGCCATGCGCGGCTCCGCGCCCTGCCCCGCCGAGGAGCACCTCTGGTCGATCGCCGTCGCCCGGATACTGCTCCCCCCCGGCGTCCATCTCCAGGCGCCCCCGAACCTGACCGAGGACTTCTCCACGCTTCTCGGCGCAGGCATCGACGACTGGGGAGGCGTGTCGCCGGTCACAGCCGACCACGTGAACCCCGAACGGGCCTGGCCAGCCCTCGACCGTCTGCGCCAGGTGACCGAGCGGCACGGCCACGTGCTCGCGCCCCGTCTCGCGGTCCACCCGGAGTGGGCTGACGAGAGGTTCCTGTCGGCCGACCTTCGTCATGCGGTGATGGACCGCTCCGACGCCGAGGGCCTCGCGCGGGACGCGGACTGGTGCTCCGGTGGCGAGACTGCGCCGCCGCGGCTCGTTTCCGAGGCCGGGGCGCAATCATCCCGCCGCCGCGCCAGCGCCGGCGGGCCGGTTGGCGCCACGAGAGTGCCCAGGTCCGGGCGTTCGGGCGCGGGCGGAGCCGTGGGCGAGGTTCTGGACGGGGTTCTCGCAGGCCAGGAGGTCGGTGAGGACGAGATCGTCAAGCTCTTCGCGGCCCGAGGTCCCGAGGTCGTCGCCGTCGCCGAGGTCGCAGACGATCTCCGCCGACAGGCGGTCGGCGACGTCGTCACGTTCGTGGTCAATCGCAACATCAACTACACCAACATCTGCACGTTCAAGTGCAGGTTCTGCGCGTTCTCCAAAGGACCTCTGTCGCTGAACCTTCGCGGTAGCCCGTACCTGCTTGAGATCGACGAGATCACAAGGCGCGTCGTCGAGGCCGAGCAGGCCGGTGCCACCGAGGTCTGCCTTCAAGGTGGCATCCACCCGGACTTCGACGGCAACTACTACGTCGAGGTGCTCAAAGCCGTGCGCGCCGGTTCCGAGCGCATACACATCCACGCCTTTACGGCACTGGAGGTCCACGAGGGGGCGCGTCGGCTGGGCGAACCGTTGGACGCGTACCTGACCCGGCTCAAGGACGCAGGCCTGCGCACCTTGCCGGGCACCGCTGCCGAGATCCTCGACGACGAGGTCCGGTCGGTCCTGTGCCCGGACAAGATCGGCACCGAGCGCTGGCTCGAGGTGCATCGCGTCGCCCACAGCGTCGGGTTGCGCTCCAATGTCACGATCATGTTCGGCGCCGTCGAGCAGTATCGTCACTGGGCGCGTCATCTAGTGCGCACGCGCGCCCTGCAAAAACAGACCGGCGGGTTCACAGAGTTCGTTCCGCTCCCCTTCGTGCACATGGCGTCGCCCATCTATCTCCAGCACAAGGCCCGCCGCGGCCCGACGTTCCGCGAGGCGCTCTTGATGCACGCCGTGGGGCGCATCGCCTACCACGGCTGGATAGACAACATCCAGGCGAGCTGGGTCAAGATCGGCCTCGACGGCGCCCGCCAGCTGCTCGCGGCGGGATGCAACGATCTCGGCGGGACCCTCATGGACGAGAACATCTCCCGGGCCGCGGGAGCCAAGCACGGCCAAGAGATGCACGAAGCTGACTTCCGCGAGCTGGCGGCGTCGGTCGGACGCCCCCTCGAGCAGCGCACGACGCTGTACGGCCGCGTCCTCAAAGCGGCCAGCTGAGCGATGACCCCCACTTCACCGGTCGCGCTCGGCGAGGAGATCGAGAGCCGCGTCGACGAGCTGTTGGAGCTGGTCGGTGCACACGCGAACCGCGACCTGCTCCGGGACATCCTCGTGACGGGGCTCTCCCTCGCCCGCATCGACGCCAGCCGCCTGGACCTGAAGATCGCCGCCTCGGCGCTGGACGAGATGGAGCGGGCGTTCGACCTGTTCGCGCACTACCGCGGGATCCCGAAGCTGACCATGTTCGGCTCCGCACGCACGGCGGTCTCAGACCCCCTCTATGCCCAGGCGACGGACCTCGCCGCGCGCATGGCCCGTGAGAAGTGGCTCGTGGTCACGGGCGCCGGGCCCGGCATCATGGCTGCCGGCGCCGACGGCGCTGGCGCCGAGATGTCCCTAGGCGTCGAGATCCGCCTCCCGTTCGAGACGGTCTCTCACCCCCAGCTCGCCGCCGAGGGCCGCCTCGTCGAGATGAAGTACTTCTTCACACGAAAGCTCATGTTGATGAAGGAGTCGGCCGCCTTCGCGGTCCTGCCGGGCGGCTTCGGGACCCTCGACGAGTCCTTCGAGCTGTTCACCTTGCTCCAGACCGGCAAAGCCGAGCCCGCTCCGATCGTCTTGCTCGACGTCCCGGGCGACCCGTACTGGGAGGGGCTCGAGAGGTTCCTAGAGGGCGAGGTGATGCGGAGGGGCCTTGTGGACCGCGAGGACGCGGCGCTCTACCGCATCACCGACGACGTCGGCGTGGCGGTCGAGGAGATCCTGGGCTTCTACCGCAACTACCACTCGCGACGCTTTGTCGGCTCGACGATGGTCATACGCTGCCGCTTCGCACCCACCGACGACGAGCTCGCCGCGCTCAACGCCGAGTTCGCGGACATCTGCTCGCCGAAAGGGATCTGGCGCACCGGTCCCTTGCCCCCTGAGCGCGCAGGCCATGACCACCTCGAGCTGAAGCGCATCGCTCTGGAGTTCGACCGGCGTTCACACGGGCGGCTGCGCATGCTCATCGACACGATCAACAAGTGGCCCCCTTCGACCTGAGCGCTCAGTCGAAGCCGTCCCCTTCCTGCTCCTCCGCCACGGCACCCCCGTCCCCCGTGGCGCGTTCGGCCTGGGCCACGAGCGACGAGGCCCGTTCGACGGCGTTGCGGGCGCGTGACAGCAGTTTTTCACGCACCAGGTCCGGGTCGGACTTCGAGGGCTTCGCTCCTCGGCGCAACTGGGCGCGCAAGGAGTCGTAGGCAACGTCGCCGAGCCGCTCGGCGAGAGTGTCGAGCTCGGTCCTGATCTCCTCCAACGTCTCGTCGCCCACAGTGCCTCCGCTCATCTCGTCGGCTTCTGCCAGGGCGGTCGCGCGCCCTGCGACCTCGCCCTCCGAGCGCCGGGCGCGTGCTGCGGGCGAAGATACCACCGGTTCTTCCGCGCCCTCGGTAATCTTCCCTTACACAAGGGGGACCCTCGAGGAGGTTGCGGTGGGGCAGAGGGAAGACTCGGACTCGCCCGGCTTCAAAGCGGAGCGGTTCGACAGGCCGGTGCCCCGCGCCTTCGAGCCGATCGTTGCCGCGCGCTCCGGACCGGTGCTGCTGTTCGCCTGCGACCGTGACGGCATGGTGACCTTCGCCGACGGCGGTCTTTTGCCCGAGCTGTGCGAGCTGCCCGGTTCCCTGCTCGGACGTGCCCTGTCGGAGGTTCTCGAGGACCACCCGGAGCTCTTGGACCTCGCCCGCCGCCTCCTCGGCGGTGAGCGCCTCGAGTTCGCGTCCGTCGCCCTCAAGAGTCACCACCTGGAGGTCTGGGGCGTCCCGTTGCACAACGAGCTGGGAGAGCCGGACGGGGCCGCAGGGGTCCTCGTCGACATCTCGGCGCGTGTCGCCGCCGAGCGGTCCGTGCTCGACGGCGTGCGACGGGAGATGGCTCTCGTAGAGCACACATCCGATGTCATCTTGGTCATGACGCCTGACGGTCTCGTGCTCTCGGCCAACCCCGCCGCCCACCGCCTCTTGGGTCATGGCTGGAGCGCGGGCGAGGCGCTCCGGCTCGAGACCCTGGTCCATCCCGAGGACCGTGAGCGTGTCCGGCGCCACTTCACCGAAGCAGCCGGGTACAAGGGGAGCACCCCGCCGGTCGAGTACCGGATCGCCGACAACGACGGCACCTGGCGCACCGTGGAGTCGGTCGCCAACAACATGGTCGACGACCCCGCCGTCGGCGGCTTCATCGTCACGATCCGCGACGTGACCACGCGCCGCGAGAGCGAGGAGCGACTGGCTTCAAACGCCGCCCGCCAAGCCGCCCTCGCGGACCTCGGCCGCTGGGCCCTCGTGGGCCTCTCCTACCCTGACCTCGTCGAGGACGCGGTCGCGCTGGTTGCCGAGCAGCTCGACGTTGATTTCGTGCACGTGTTCGAGGCGACACCGGACGCTGCCTTCGTGACGCTCACGGCCAGTCGCGGTCACACTCGTTCCGGGCCGGAGCTTCTCTCGACCGACCCGACGTCGTCTCCGGTCAGCTTCGCGCTCGTCACCCAGGAGACCGTCGTCTGCGACGATCTCGCCCGCGAAGCCCGTTTCGAGATCCCCGACCTTTGGACCCGCTCGGAGGCCATGAGCGTCATCGAAGCGCCCATTCCGGGCCAGGACACGCCGGCCGGCGTCCTGGGAGCCGGCTGCCGCACCCCGCGCCGCTTCGCGGTGGAGGACGTGAACTTCGTGGTCGCAGTCGCGAACGTGCTCGCCGCCGCGGCTGCACGCAGCCGGGCCGAGGGCGCCATTCGCGACCAGGCGCTGCACGACCCTCTGACCGGCCTGCCGAACCGCCTGGTGCTCGCCGAGCACGGGCATACGAGCGCGGCACCCAACCAGTCCGAGATGAGCGGAGCGAGGCGCACGGTGCTCGTGCTCGACATCGACCGTTTCAAGGAGGTGAACGACACCCTGGGCCACGCCGTCGGTGACCTCGTCCTGGTCGAGGTCGCTCGCCGCCTGCGCGCGCTCGGCGACCCGGTCGAGCTCGTGGCCCGCCTCGGCGCGGACGAGTTCGCCATCGTCGCCTCCAGCGCCGCCGAGCACGTAGGCGCCGATGTCATGGCCGCCCGCGTTCTCGCCGCCCTTGCCGAGGCGATCGACGTCGGTGGCGTGAGGTTGCGCATGCGCGGGAGTGTCGGCGTCGCCGAGGCCGATGTGGACGAGAACGGCGTCAGCCTCGGCGTCCCGGCCCTGCTGCGGCGCGCGGAGGTCGCCATGTATCTGGCCAAGGCGGAGCACCGCGGCGTGCGGCATTACAGCGACGACCTCGAGCGCTCGAGCCTGTCTCGGCTAGCGCTCGCCAGCGAACTGGCCGACGCCCTCGAGAACAAGGAGTTCCGGCTCGTCTACCAGCCCAAGATCGACGCCCGCACCAAGGTCGTCACGGGCGTCGAGGCCCTCGTGCGGTGGCAGCACCCGACCCGTGGACTGCTGCTCCCCGATGTCTTCATCCCCCTCGCGGAGCAGACCGGCATGATCCGCGAGCTCACCAACTGGGTGCTGCATAGGGCGCTCTCGGAATGCGCGGGGTGGCACCGCGCGGGACGCATGCTCCCTGTGGCGGTGAACCTCTCAGCCGCGACGGTGCACGACCCTGAGCTCATGGACGCGGTCACCACCGCCGTGAGCCAGTCCGGGCTGCCGCCGCAGTCCATCGAGCTCGAGATAACCGAGAGCGCGGTCATGTTCGACCCCGAGGGAGCCCTGCGGAGCCTCGAGTCCCTTGTCAGGTTCGGCGTGAGCCTCTCCCTCGACGACTTCGGCACGGGCAACTCGTCGCTCTCCTACTTGCAGCGCCTGCCTGTCACCGCGGTCAAGATCGACAAGTCGTTCGTGGAGCCGCTGCTGCGCGACGAGACGGCCGAGGCGATCGTCCGTGCGGTGGTCAACCTCGCCCACAGCCTGGGCCTGTCGGTCATCGCCGAGGGGGTCGACTCCCGACCGGTGCTGGAGCAGCTGACCGCGCTCGGCTGCGACGCGCTCCAGGGCTTCTACGTGGCGAGCCCGATGAGCCCGGACCGTCTCGAGCTCTGGATCGCGACCAACTCACCCAGGGCCGCCAGACGGCCTGTCTAGCCCGGCTCCGCTCCGGGTACCGCCGACGCCGGCGGGCTCACCTCAAAGCCAGCTGACCTGGCACAACGGGCGCCGGGAGCCCGCTGCGACCGGTCAGGTAGCCGTCGACGCCTGCAGCAGCGGAGCGACCTTCGGCTATCGCCCACACGATCAGGCTCTGGCCCCGGACCATGTCGCCGCAGGCGAACACGCCCGGAACGGACGTGGCGAACGACCCGTCGACCGCGACATTGCCTCGGGCGTCGAGCCCGAGCCCGAGCTCGGCCACGCAGCCGTTGATCTCCGGGCCGAGGAAGCCCATCGCGATGAGGACGAGCTCGACCTCGAGTTCGAAGGTGGTTCCCGGCACCGGCACGAAGGCCGGGCGTCCGTCGGCTGTGGAGAGCTCGACCGTCTCGGCGCGCAGCGCCCGCACCGCACCGGTCCCGTCGTCGACGAGCTTCGTCGTCCCGACCGAGAAGATGCGCTCGCCCCCCTCCTCGTGCGCCGCGCTCGAGCGGAGTATCACCGGCCACGTCGGCCAGGGGTTGTCCGGGGCGCGCGCCGGTCCGGGCATCGGGAGTATCTCGAGCTGGGTGACCGAGACGGCCCCCTGGCGGTGGACGGTTCCCAGGCAGTCGGCCCCCGTGTCGCCGCCCCCGACGATCGCGACACGCTTGCCGGCAGCGCTGATCCGGGGCGCAGCGAGGGCGCCCTCGCAGACCAGGTTTGCCGATTTCAGGTAGTCCATGGCGAAGTGCACACCCCGCAGCTCACGACCGGGCACGGCGAGGTCGCGCGGGCGGGTCGCCCCGCCCGCCAGCACGACGGCGTCGAACTCGCCCGCCAGCGCGGCCGCGGAGACCACCGAGGCGTCCGGGGCCGCCGCACCGAGGACCTCCGGGGCGAGCGACGGGCCCGGCCTGCCGACCGACACGCGGGTACGGAACTCGGTGCCCTCTTCCTGCATCTGTGCGAGGCGCCGGTCGAGCACCGACTTCTCGAGCTTGAATTCCGGGATTCCATAGCGCAGCAGGCCGCCGATGCGCTCGGCACGCTCGAAGACCACCACGGCGTGCCCGGCCCGGGTGAGCTGCTGCGCGGCCGCCAGCCCGGACGGGCCCGAGCCGACGATCGCCACGTTCTTGCCGGTGCTCCGCCCGGCCCGATGAGGCGCGAGCACGCCGGAGCTTGCCGCCCACTCGGCGGTCTCCAGCTCCACCTGCTTGATGAGCACCGGCTCGGAGACGAGCCCGAGCACACACGAGCCCTCACATGGCGCGGGGCAGAGCCTGCCGGTGAACTCGGGGAAGTTGTTCGTCGCGTGCAGGCGGTCGCTCGCCTCGGCGAACCGCCCGCGCTCCACCAGGTCGTTCCATTCCGGGATCAGGTTGCCGAGCGGGCAACCCTCGTGACAGAACGCGATGCCGCAGCTCATGCACCGGGCGGCCTGCTCGCTGAGCTCCTCACGGCCGAAGGGGAGGTAGACCTCGCGCCAGTCGCGGACGCGGACCTCGACCGGCCGGCGCCGGGGACCGGTGCGCTCATAGCGGAGGAAGCCCCGGGGATCAGCCATGGGCGGCCGCCATCACCTCGTCGTCGACGGACCCACCCGCCTCGATGGCGCGCCTGGTCGCTTCGAGCACCCGCCGGTAGTCGCGAGGCATGACCTTCACGATCTCTGTCACAGTGTCTTCCCACCGGTCCAGAAGCCGAGCCGCGGGCCGCGAGCCCGTCGCGGCCAGGTGAGCCGTGCACAGTTCCTGGACGCTGCGCCGGTCCTCCTCGTCCAGCTGTTCGAGCTCGACCATCTCCGGGTTCAGCCGCCTCGGGAGCATCATGTCGGGGTCGTGCACGAAGGCGACGCCGCCCGACATCCCGGCCGCGAAGTTGCGACCCGTCGGTCCGAGCACGACCACCATGCCCCCGGTCATGTACTCGCAGGCGTGGTCGCCGACCCCCTCCACGACCGCGACCGCACCCGAGTTGCGGACGCAGAAGCGCTCGCCGACCTGGCCACGGATGAACGCCCTGCCCGAGGTCGCCCCGTAGAGCACGACGTTGCCGGCGATGATCTGCTCCTCGGCCAGGAACGGCGAGCTCTCCGGTGGCCGGACGACGATTGTCCCGCCCGAAAGGCCCTTGCCCAGGTAGTCGTTCGCGTCGCCGAAGAGGTTCATCGTGATGCCACGGGGCACGAAAGCGCCGAAGCTCTGACCAGCCGAGCCCCGGAAGGTCAGCGAGATGCTGTCGTCCGGCAGCCCCGCGCCGCCGTGGCGCTTGGTGATCTCGGAGCCGAGCATGGTCCCGACGGCACGGTGGACGTTGCGGATGGGGAGCTCGAGTGCTGTCCGGCAGCCCTCGGATATCGCCGTCGCGCAGGCCTCGATGAGCTGGCGGTCGAGGGCGTCGTCGAGACCGTGGTCTTGGCCGCGCGTGCGGTGGAGCGCTGTCGACAAAGGCGTGCTGACCGGCTCCAGGATCGGGCGCAGGTCGAGCTTTCCCGCCTTCCAGTAGTGGTCGATCGCGGCCGCGGTGTCGAGGCTCTCGACATGGCCGACGGCTTCGGCGATCGTGCGGAACCCGAGCGCGGCAAGAAGCTCGCGGCATTCCTCGGCGATGTAGAGGAAGAACGTCTCGACGAACTCCGGCCGACCGGCGAAATGCCTGCGGAGCTCGGGGTTCTGGGTGGCGATGCCGACGGGACAGGTGTCCAGGTGGCAAACGCGCATCATCACGCACCCCGAGACCACGAGCGGAGCGGTCGCGAAGCCGAACTCCTCGGCTCCGAGCAGCGTCGCCACGATCACGTCCCGGCCGGTCTTCATCTGCCCGTCGACCTGGACCGTGATGCGGTCCCTGAGGCCGTTGCGCAGCAGCGTCTGCTGTGTCTCGGCGAGCCCGAGCTCCCACGGTGCGCCGGCATGTTTGAGCGAGGTGAGGGGCGCGGCACCGGTGCCGCCGTCCTGGCCGGAGATCAGCACGACGTCGGCATGTGCCTTGGCCACCCCGGCGGCGACGGTCCCGACACCGACCTCCGCCACGAGCTTCACGTGGATGCGGGCGGCGGGGTTGGCGTTCTTCAAGTCGTAGATGAGCTGGGCCAGGTCCTCGATCGAGTAGATGTCATGGTGCGGTGGCGGGGAGATCAGCCCGACGCCGGCGGTCGAGTAGCGGGTCTTCGCGATCCACGGGTAGACCTTGTGGCCCGGGAGCTGGCCGCCCTCGCCGGGCTTGGCCCCCTGGGCGATCTTGATCTGCAGGTCGTCCGCGTTGACCAGGTACTCGCTCGTGACCCCGAAGCGGCCCGAGGCGACCTGCTTGACGGCGCTGCGCCGCAGGTCGCCGTTCGCGTCGGGCACGTACCGCTTGGGGTCCTCGCCTCCCTCACCCGTGTTCGATCGGCCGCCGAGGCGGTTCATCGCGATGGCGAGCGTCTCGTGAGCCTCGGCTGAGATGGACCCGTACGACATCGCACCGGTCGCGAAGCGCTTGACTATCTCCTCGACGGGCTCGACCTCCTCGAGCGCGACCGCAGCTCGCACAGCGGCCTCCCCCACGCGCAAGCGCAGCAGGCCCCGCAAGGTCGCCAACCGCTCCGACTGGTCGTCGACGAGGCGGCTGTACTCCCTGAAGATGTCGAAGCGCCTGGCGCGCGTCGCGTGCTGCAGCTTGAAGACGGTCTTCGGGTTGAACAGGTGGTACTCGCCGTCGCGGCGCCACTTGTACTCGCCACCGCCCTCGATCTCGAGCTGCCCTGGGCTCGCCTGAGGCCCTTCGTAGGCATAGCTGTGGCGCCTTGCCACCTCCTCGGCAAGCTCGTCCAGGCCGATGCCGCCCAGCCGGCTCGGCGTCGAGCCGAAGTATCGGTCGACGAGTTGACGGTCGAGGCCGATCGCCTCGAACACCTGCGCCCCGGTGTAGGAAGCGACAGTCGAGATGCCCATCTTCGACATCACCTTCAATACGCCCTTGCTGGCGGCCTTCAGGTACTTGCGGAAGGCCTCGCGTTCGGTGAGCTCTCCGAGCAGTCCGTCGCGGACCATCTCGGCGACCGACTCGAGCGCGAGGTACGGGTTCACCGCCGCCGCGCCATAGCCGATCAGCAGCGCGAAGTGGTGCACCTCCCGGGCGTCGCCGCTCTCGACGACGAGCCCCACCCTGGTCCGCTCCTTTTCCCGCACGAGATGGTTGTGCACGGCAGCTGTGAGAAGCAGCGAGGGGATCGGGGCACTCGCCGGGCTCGCGTTGCGGTCCGACAGCACGATGATGTTGGCGCCGAGCGCGATTGCCTCGGAGACCTGCCGGCAGACCTTGTCGATGGCGGCCTCGAGCCCGGGACCGCCATCGCTCACGGGAAACAGGCCGTCCACGGCAAAGCCGCGGAACCCCGGCGTCTCACCGTGCTCGTTGACATAGAGCAGCTTCGCCAGGTCGTCGTTGTCGATGACCGGGTACGGCAGCGAGATCTGGCGGCACGAGGCCGGCTCTGGCACGAGCAGGTTCCGCTCAGGTCCGACCGTGGCCTCGAGGGAGGTCACGAGCTCTTCACGGATGGCGTCGAGCGGCGGGTTCGTCACCTGCGCGAAGAGCTGGGTGAAGTAGTCGTACAGCAAGCGCGGGCGTTCTGAGAGCACGGCGAAGGGCGTGTCGGAGCCCATGGAGCCGATGGGCTCGGCGCCGGTCCTCGCCATGGGCTCGATGATGAGGCGTAGCTCCTCGTTGGTCACCCCGAACAGGCGCTGATGACGCACGACCGAGGCGTGTTGGGGAGTCAGCATGATCCTCGGGGGCAGATCGCTCAGATGGACGAGGCTTGTCGCGAGCCACTCCCCATAGGGATGCTCCGCGGCCAGCGAAGACTTGATCTCGTCGTCGGAGACGACGCGCCCGGCTGCGGTGTCGACCAGGAACATGCGCCCCGGCTGCAACCTGCCCTTGACGATCACCGAGGCGGGGTCGAGGTCGAGGACGCCCACCTCCGACGCGAGCACGACGAGGCCGTCGTCGGTCACCCAGTAGCGGGCGGGGCGCAGCCCGTTGCGGTCGAGCACGGCGCCCACCACCGTCCCGTCGGTGAAGGCGATTGCGGCGGGGCCGTCCCAAGGTTCCATCAGGGACGAGTGGAAGCTGTAGAAGGCCCGGCGGGCCGGGTCCATCTCTGCATGGTTCTGCCACGCCTCGGGGATCATCATGAGCACGGCATGAGGCAGCGTCCGCCCGGCAAGGTGGAGCAGCTCCAGGACCTCGTCGAAGCTGGCCGAGTCGCTTGCCCCGGGTGTCACGATGGGGAAGATCCGCGCGAGGTCGCCCTCGAAGAGGTCGCTCGCCAGGAACGCCTCCCTGGCGCGCATCCAGTTGCGGTTGCCTGCGAGCGTGTTGATCTCGCCGTTGTGCGCGATGAGACGGTAGGGGTGAGCGAGGGGCCAGGAGGGAAACGTATTGGTCGAGAACCTGGAGTGGACCAGCACTATCCGGCTCTCCAGCCGCTCGTCGGTGAGGTCGGGGAAGAACCCGCGCAGCTGCTGGGGTGCCAGCATCCCCTTGTAGACGACGGTCCGTGTCGACAGGGAGGGGAAGTAGACGCCCAGGCCGGCGTGCTCCACGCGCTTTCGCAGGACGAAGCAACGGCGTTCGAGCGCATCGCCGCTCAGAGCCGAGCCGCCCGGCCCGAAGGCGCCCGCGGACGCGATGAAGACCTGCGAGAACCTCGGCGCGACGGACCTCGCTCCCGCGCCGGCGGCGGAGAGGTCGACCGGCACGTCGCGCCATCCGAGGACGGCGAGGCCCTCCTCGCACACGACCTTCGAGACGGCGTCCATGGCCCGTTCGGCGGCTCGCGGCTCGCACGGGAGAAATGCCATCCCCGTGCCGTAGCTCCCCGGCGCCGGCAGATCGAAACCGGCGACCTCCGAGTACAACCTGTGCGGCAGCTGTATCAACGCGCCGGCTCCGTCGCCGGTGTCGGGGTCAGCGCCGAAGGCGCCCCGGTGCGCGAGGTTCTCGAGCGCGGTCAGCCCGAGCGTGACGACGCGATGGCTTGCAGGGCGCTCCAGGTCGACGATGAACGCGACCCCGCACGAGTCGTGCTCGAACGCGGGGTCGTAGCAACCCGCCACGTCATCGTTCCTGGTCATCGGCGTCCTCTTGGCGATCGAAGCCCGCCTGGCGACCGTCTCGGTCCCCGAGGTCGGACTTGTTTCCGGCTCAGCCGTTCGGCTGCTTTACCGTCGGCTAATGGCCGGGACGCCCTTGGCCCAGCAGATGACGCCAGACACTACACGGAATTCCAAAGACGCCGAGTGCTGCTCCCCCTCGAGCCGCCGCCCGCCCTCTGCGCCCCGGCCAGCTCACAACGGGTCGGTGCTGATCTTCCCCGCGTCCGCGACGTGCTCGGTGAACTTGGTCCCGTCCCAGTAGCGCAGCTCATGGCGCCCGCTCGGGTCAGGAAGCCATGACCGCGGAGCCGGTGGGGACTGGGGGGCGGGAGCCTGCTCGCCGGGCGGTCCCAAACCCGGGAACACGGTCCCGGCGGGAGGAGCTTGCTCCCATCCGCCGGGCGGTGGAGCGCCGCCGTATCCAGGCGGTGGCGTCTGCCACCCGCCGGGAGCTGGTGCATCCCATCCTTGCGGCGCGCTCGGGCCCCACTGGCCTGGAGGAGGTGCGTTCCAGCCCTCGGGAGGAGGGCCTCCCACCCGGGGTCCGGGGCCCCAGCGCTGGTCGCCCCAGCCCGTCGACCCGGCCTTGGGCCGCGTCGTGAAGCACGCGATCAGGTACATGACGACGCCGATCAGCGAGAGCAGGAACAGCAGGACCGCCCACATGCCCGACGGCACCCTCCACGGAGTCACGCCGTGGGACCGCTTGTAACGCTCCGAGAGCAGGTAGCCCACGGATCCGAGCACGGCACCGAGCACGCATTCCTCAACCAGGGTGGTGCTGGTGTAGACGAGGGTCAAGGCGAAGAGCCGCTCGAGGTGCACACGTCGAGCGTATCCCCCTGTTGCCCGCCTGCTGCGGACATTTCGCGCACGACGAGAGCCGGCCCTCGACTGCGGGCCCGCCGTCGGGCGCTCCGCCCCACGATCGGCCGGGCCGAGTCCCCGGGAGGTCCGAGCGGCGTCACGAACCTAGGATCGCCGTCGTGAACCAGGACCACCACACGCTCACCGAAGACGTCAGCCCAGCCCCCAAGGTTGCCCTCACCATCGCTGGCAGCGATTCCGGCGGCGGGGCGGGAATTGCCGCCGACCTGCGCACCTTCGGGGCCCTGGGCGTGTTCGGGACGTTGGTGGTCACCGCCGTCACCGCACAGAACACCGTCGGCGTGCGTGAGTTCCTCACGATGACCCCCGAAATGGTGGCGGCTCAGCTCGACGCCGTCGTCTCCGACTTCGACGTGCGCGCCGCCAAGACCGGGATGCTGGCGACCTCCGGGATCGTAAAGCTGCTGGCGAACCGCGCCGCGGCAGGCAAGCTCCCCCCGCTGGTGATAGATCCCGTGCTCGTCTCCGCGAGCGGCAAGCCGATGTTTCCCGGCGACGATGTGGCCGGCGCCTATCGCGCGCTGTTCGCCCATGCCACCGTCGTGACACCGAACCTTCCCGAGGCGGCACTGCTGACCGGCCGTGAGCTCGGCGACCTCGGGGCCATGGAGACCGCCGCCCGCGAGCTGCAGGCCCTCGGGCCACGGCTCGTTGTCGTCAAGGGCGGGCGCCGGCCGGGAACCGAGGCCGTCGACGTCGCGTTCGACGGGCGCTGCGTGACGATGCTACGGGCCCCGTGGATCGACACCGCGAACGTCCATGGCACCGGCTGCACGTTCTCGGCCGCGATCACCGCCAACCTCGCCCTCGGCCTCGAACCACTCGAGGCGGCCTTCGAGGCCAAGCACTTCGTCACGCGGGCGATCCTCGGAGGCTCGCGGTGGCACCTCGGTGCCGGACACGGTCCCCTCGATCAGTTCGGAGCCGCTGCGGCCCGTACGAGGACCGGCTGAGGCCAGGTCCGGCGGGCCCGCTCAGAGCTGCTCCGGCGCCCCGAATGGGTGGAGCACCTCGGGCACGGCCACGTGGCCGTCGGCGTCCTGGTTCGCCTCTAGCAGGGCGATCAGGAACCGGGCCGTCATCGCGGTCCCGTTCAGGGTGTGCACGAACCGCAGCGACCCGTCCCCGTCACGGAATCTGACGTTCAGTCGTCGAGCCTGGTAGTCGGTCGTGTTGGAGCAGGAGGTGATCTCCCTGTAGCGCTCCTGGCTCGGGATCCAAGCCTCGACGTCGTATTTCTTGGCGGCGGACGGCCCGAGGTCGCCAGCGGCAGTGACCACGACGCGATACGCGATCCCGAGACCGTTCACGATGTCCTCCTCGATCGCGAGGATCTCCTCGTGGTGCTCTCCGGAGCGCTCAGGGTGAGCGAAGAAGAACATCTCCACCTTGTCGAACTGGTGCACCCGGAAGATGCCCCTGGTGTCGCGCCCGGCTGCGCCTGCCTCACGCCTGAAGCAGGTGGAGTAGCCCGCGTAGCGCAGCGGGAGCTCGTCTACGGGCAGGATCTCACCCTGGTGGAGCGCCGCGAGGGCGACCTCGGAGGTTCCCGTCAGGTAGAGCCCGTCACTGGCCACCTGGTAGAGATTGACCTCGTCGGTGGGCAGGAAGCCCGTACCGTACATGGCGGACTCCCGCACGAGCACCGGCGGGAGGACCGGTTCGAAGCCTCGTGCCACGAGCCGGTCGAGAGCGTAGCGGTAAAGGGCCAGCTCCACGAGCGCGACGCCACCCCTCCGGTACGCGAAGCGGGCACCTGCGACCCTCGCCCCGCGTTCGAGGTCGAAGCCCGGCCGCCCGGGGCCGTCACCAGCAGAGGAGCCCAACACGGCGCTCAGCTCGACGTGGTCGCGTGGCTTGAACGGGAACTCCGCGGGCTTGCCGACCCTGCGCAGTTCCAACGCGTCCTCGTCGGAGTCGCCGTCCGGGGCCGAGTCGTCCGGCGGGTTCGGCAGGGCGGCGAGGAGCTCCGAACGGCGTCGATCGAGCTCCTCGAGCTTGGCCTCCGCCCTTCGCAGCTCCTGGCTCACCAGCACCAGGGCTGCCCGCTCCTCCTCGGACGGCTTGCCCTTCGGCCGCGTCCTCCTGCGGAGCTCGTCGACCTCGGTGGTGAGGTCCCTCCAGAGCCCGTCGACGGTCAGCAGGTTGTCGAAATCTGCGGCAGCACCCTTTCGGGCAAGGGCCCGGCGGAACTCTTCGGGGTGCTCGCGTGCCAGGCGGATGTCGATCATCGCGCGCAGCCTAGGAGCGCTGCCGCGGTCGGTTCAGGATCTTCCCGCAAGTGGCGTTCTGGCCTCGCACTGCGGCTACCGGCGCTTGCCCTTCTTGCGAGGTCGCGACGCCGGGCGCCGTGCCGGCGTACCGGCCCGGGGTGTGCCCGCAGGGGGCCTGACGGCACCGGTCGGGGGACGCGGGCCTTGGGGCTTCGGCTCGGCATCGGCCGCGTCAGGGACCGCCGCCGCTCCGTCCATCTCGAGGGCTGCCCCCTGGGCTGCGACGCCCCGGGCGCTTCGGGGGCGTAGCGTCGCAGGCCGTGGTAGAGCAGCGCCCGACGAGCGGCGGCGCTTGGCGGACGTCGCGGGCTCCGCGGTGCTCAACGCGCCGGCCGCGACGGCCGCCGGCGAGATCAGCAGTGTCGCGCTCCCCCGCGACTCGAGGCGCTCACGGATACGCCGGTAGCGCTCCTCGTGCTCCTTCTCCATCGCGAGCAGCGGCGACGCGATGAAGATCGACGAGTATGCCCCGCTTGTGAGGCCGATCAACAGGGCGAGGCCGAAGTACTCCAGCGTGACTGCGCCGAGTATCTCAGCCCCGAGGACCAGCACGGCGAGGATGGGGAGGATCGCGACCAGCGAGGTGTTTATGGACCGGGCAAGCGTCTGGTTCATCGAGAGGTTCACGACATCGGTGTACGTCAGCTTCCCGGTCGCGCCGAGGCCACGCGAATTATCACGGACGCGGTCGAACACGACGATCGTGTCATACAGGGAATAGCCGAGGACGGTCAGGAAGGCCACGACGGTGTCCGGTGTCACGAGGAACGAGAGCAGGGAGTAGATCCCCACCGTGACCAGGATGTCGTGAGCGACCGCGACTATCGCGGCCACCGCCATTTTCCACTCGAAGAAGATCGAGATGTAAGCCGAGATCACGATGAGGAACACGATCAGGGCTTCGACCGCCTTGTGGGTGATGTCACTACCCCAGGTCGGTCCCACGTTCTCGACCGACACCGACGAGGCCGGCCTGTGCGTCAGCCCGGCCAGCACCCCGGCGACCTTCGTGGCCTCGGCCGTGGTGACTCCGCTCGAGTTCTTGGCGAGCTTCGCCTCGACGTCCAGGACCTGCTTGCTCCCGCCGCCGAGCATGGTGATCGTCGCGCCACCGAAGCCCTGCGGGACGAGAGCCTTCTGTGCCTCGGCGACGGTGATCCCCGGCGCCGAGACTTGCCAGGAAGTCCCCCCTACGAACTCGATGCTGTAGTTGAGGCCCCTGGTGCCGAGGGAGATCAAGCCCGCGATGATCACGATCGCCGAGGCCGCGAACCACCATCTCCGCCTGCGGACGAAGTCGAAACGGGTCTGCCCGTGGTACAGGCGCAGCAGGGCCGTCGGCCGGCGCGCCTCCGCACCGCCCAGCTCTATAGAAGCGGTGGTCATGTTGCGGCCTCCGGGGTTGCGGCCAGGCCGCTCGCGACACCGAAGCCCCGGGCATCGGTGAATATCCGGTTGCGTCCGAGGAGGATCACGAGGGGACGTGTGAACGTGTACGCGGTTATGACATCGACGATGGTCGACAGCCCAAGCATGAACGCGAAGCCCCTGACAGCCCCGATCGACAGCAGCCAGAGCACGAGTGCCCCGAGGAAGGACACCGCGTCAGCAGAAAGGATCGTGCGGTAGGCGCTCTTGAACCCCCTGTCCACCGAGGACCGGATGGACCGGCCCGCGCGTACTTCGTCCTTTAATCGCTCGAAATACACGACATAGGAGTCGACGGTGATGCCGACCGAGACGATCAGGCCTGTCATGCCGGAAAGGTCCAGCGTCAGGCCTGCGGACGTGGCCCCGAGGAGACAGATGATCGCGTAGATGAGCGCGCCCGTGCTGACCAGGCCCAGCACGACGACCACGCCGAGGGCCCTGTAGTAGAAGATCGTGTACATCATCACGAGCAGCAGCCCGAGCAGCCCGGCGAGGAGGCCGGCCTGGAGGGACTTCTTGCCCAGGGTCGGCGACACCGTGGTGTAAGTGGCCTGGGTGAGGGCGATCGGGATCTGGCCGTACTTGAGCACGAGGGCGAGCGCCTGTGCCTGCGGCTGGGTGAAGTTGCCGCTGATCTCCCCGGAGCCGCCGAAGCTCTGAGCGTTGATCGTCGGGGCGGATTCCACGACCCCGCCGAGGTCTATGGCCAGCGGCAGGTGGTAGTTCGCCTTCGCGATCGTGTCGAAGAAGGCCGAGTACTGCGACTTGATCGTGAAGTTCACGACCCATCCAGTGGTCGTCTGGAACTCCGCGTTGGCAGAGGCGAGGATCTCACCTGTTGCCGGCACGGTCCCGTCGTAGGGGGTCGGGCCGAGCTCGTAGCGAGCCGGGCACGGGTTCAACGTGGACGCGCAGATCAGCACGACGCGGCCCGCCTTGTCCTGACTTGTCGGCGTCGATGCGACCGAGTTCAGCGCCGGGTCGGGCGCCGACCCGGGGTTGGACTGGTCGGTCGTGCTGTAGGTCCCAACCGTGTAGCGGTAGGCCGAACCGCACGCCGGTGGCTTCACGTACACGGCGGCCGTCTTCGACTTCGGCACTGTCGTCGTGGTCGTGGACGTCGCGCTCGAGGCGGGAGCCGTCGTCGTCGTGCTACCGGCTTTCGTCTTACTCGTCTTCGTAGGCACCGTCGTCGTGGTGGTCGTTTTCGAGGGGGGCGTGTACGCGTTGGCCGCGCAAAGCACGGGGCGGAAGAACAGCTGCGCCGTGCTTCCGATCTCCTTTATGACCGTGGAGAAGTTCTTCACGCCCGGGAGCTGCACAACGATGTTGCTGCCCTGCGTGCCGATGTTCGGGCTTGCGAGACCAAGCCCGTTCGCACGTGCCTGCATGATGCTCACAACCGTCTGTAGTTGCGTGGCCGTCGCCTTCTGGGCGGGCTGGAACACCACCGAGAGGCCGCCCTCGAGGTCGAGGCCCAGTTTTGGCGACCATCCCGCCGCGATGACGCCTCCCAGCGCGCCGAAGCAGACCAGGCAGACGAGAACAACACTCAAAACCAAGCTGCGTCTCAACGGTTGCCGCCTCCGCTCCCATCGGCGCCTGGGCTGCTCCCGTCGGCGTCGTCACCTGTATCGGGCTTCCTGTCTGCCTCTAGAGGTGGCACCGAGTACGGGTCCTTGCCGGACTCGTCGATGAGGTCGTCGTGACCACCTCCGCCGAACCCAGTGCTGCCTGCGGGGTTGCCCGCCCCGTTGACCGCTTCCTCGACTCGCTGGGACACCGCGGCGCGCACGACCTCGATGACCGTTCCCGGGGCGATCTCGATCCTCGCGTGGTCGCCTACGAACCCTTCGACCCGGCCGAGGATGCCCGACGACAGCATCACCTTGTCCCCGACGGAGATCTGCTTGCCGAGCTGGAGCTGGCGCTGGCGCCGCTGGCGCTGGGGCCGGATGAGGAACATGTAGCCGACTCCGAACAGCAAGACGAAAAACAGCAGCGTGAACGAGCTGCTGCTGGACTTCTTTGCGGCAGCGGCGAGAAGTGGGCCCGTGAGGGTCGCGAAGCTGTGGGGGCTGGAAAAGCCGAGCACGTGGACGAGGAGCATGGGAGGCCTATCGATCAAGGAATGATGCGACGCATCACCTTAGTCGCCCGTTCAGGAGTCCTCCGTGCAAGCCTCCTCTTGCGAGCCGGCGGGGAATAGGGCGTCTTGCACTGCGCCGCTTCGGGGGCCTGTCCGCGACGACATCGCCGCGGAGTGGTCGCCGTCCGGCACGGACAGGAAGTTCAGTAATTGGGCCGGGATCGGGAGGCCCAGATGCTCGTACGCATTCGGTGCGGCGACTCTTCCCCGGGGCGTGCGCATTATGAGACCCGCCTGCAGGAGGAACGGTTCGTAGACGTCCTCCACAGTCTCGGGCTCCTCGCCGACGCTCACGGCCAGGGTCGAGAGCCCGACGGGCCTGCCGGCGAAGCGGACACAGAGGATCTCGAGGATCCGCTGGTCGATGCTGTCCAGGCCGAGCTCGTCCACGCCGAACACCCTCAGGCCCCCCCGCGCTGCTTCCTCGGTGATCACGCCCTCTCCGCGGACCTCGACGTAGTCACGGACACGGCGTAGCAGCCGGATGGCAAGGCGCGGGGTGCCGCGCGAGCGGCGCGCGATCTCTTTCGCCCCCGCGGGCGTCAGCTCCACCCCGAAGAGCGCACCGGTGCGGCGCACGATGGTCTCGAGCTCCGCCTCGCTGTAGAGCTCGAGGCGCGCGACGATGCCGAACCGGTCGCGAAGAGGCCCGGTGATCAGGCCTGTGCGTGTCGTCGCGCCCACGAGCGTGAACCTCGGCAGATCCAACCGGATCGAACGGGCCGTGGGCCCGCGTCCGAGCACGATGTCGAGCTGGAAGTCCTCCATCGCGGGGTAGAGCAGCTCCTCGACGGCTCGCCCCATGCGGTGGATCTCGTCGATGAAGAGCACGTCGCCGGGCTGAAGATCGGTCAGGATGGCTGCAACGTCGCCGCTTCTCACGAGCGCGGGACCCGAGGTGATGCGCAGGCCCGCGCCCATCTCGCAGGCCATGATGCCCGCCAACGTGGTCTTGCCGAGCCCGGGTGGCCCCGCGAACAGCACATGGTCAACCGGCTGGTCGCGACGTCGCGCGGCCTCGAGGATGATCTGGAGCTTCTCCCGCAACAGCTCCTGGCCCACGAAATCAGCGAGCCGCTTCGGGCGTATCCCGACTTCGAAGGTCGTCTCGGGGTCGGGATACGTCCCATCCGCTTCCTTGACGACCACGGAGTCGTCGCTGGCGAGTATCTCTCTGCGTGGGCTCATGGCTGGGTCATCTCCGCGGCGCGAGGCTCCGCAGGGCCTGGCGCAGGAGCTCCTCGACGCTCCCTTCTCCAGGCAGGGCGCGCATCGCCGTCCTCACTTCGTCAGGCGCGTAGCCGAGCTGGGCGAGCGCCTCGCTGACCTCGGAGGCCACAGACGTCGTCCTGTTGGGCTGGGAGGTGCCCGCCCCGAGCGCGCCGTCGGTGCTGAGAAGGTCGAAACGCGCCTGCAACTCGAGGAGAAGGCGCGCAGCAGTCTTCTGCCCGACGCCGGGCACCAGCTTCAAAGCGTCGACGTTCCCGTTGGCGATGACCCGGGCGAGCTCGACCGGCCCGTGCACGCTCAGTATCGCGAGCGCCAGCCCGGGCCCGACGCCGTGCGCACCGAGGAGCAGCTCGAACGCCGTTCGCTCCTCAGCCGAGGAGAACCCGTACAGCGTGATGGCTCCCTCTCGAACATGGGTGTGCACCGCGAGGAAGGCCTCGTGCCCGAGCTGGAGCCCGGCCGCCGTCCCGGGAGCCACAAGGAGGCGGTAACCCACGCCGGCCACGTCCACGACGAGCTCGACGGCCGAGTCGCCGGCAGCCCGCCGTTCTGTTACCAGGCCGCGCAAGGAGGCGATCACGGCCGCGCCACCTCCGTCCGCCGAGCGTTGCGTGCCCCGGCACCGGCCGGTACGGGCCGCGGCGCTCGTGCCCAGGCTGCCGTGCTGAGGTGGCAAAGGGCGAGAGCGAGCGCGTCGGCCGCGTCGGCGGGCTTGGGCACGGCGTCGAGGCCGAGCAGGCGCGCCACCATCCGCTGAACCTGATCCTTCGTCGCCGCACCGAAGCCGGTCACCGCGAGCTTGACCTCGTTCGAGGTGTACTCCGCCACCTCGCAGCCCAGCTCCACCGCGGTCAGGAGCGCGACCCCGCTCGCCTGCCCGACCGACATCGCGGTCCGTGCGTTGGTCTGGAAGAAGACCCGCTCGACGACGACCACATCGGGGTGAAGCTCGCCGACGAGCTTGTGCAGCTCCATGCGAAGCGTTGCCAACCGGCGAGGCACCGACTCGTCGATGGCGGTCGTGATCACGCCGGCGGCGACCGCCTGCCAATGCGGCCCGTCCGAGCGTACACAGCCGTAGCCGCACCTCGACAGGCCTGGATCGATGCCGAGAACAAACACTCGTTCGATCGTAACCCGCGCGGCGCTCGCCCCGGCGGATCGTGCCCGAGTGCTCAGACCTCGACGCGCTCCAGGATCTCGTCGGGGATGTCGAAGTTCGCCCACACGCTCTGGACGTCGTCGTGTTCCTCGAGCAGCTCGATGAGCTTGAGCACCCGCTTGGCGGTCGACTCGTCGCTGACCTCGACACGCGTAGTGGGCACCATCTCGAGGTCCGCCGAGTCGACGTGGATCGAGGCCTTCTCGAGGGCGCTGTGCATCCCGGCGAGGTCTGCGGGCGCGCTCGTGAGCATCCACTCGTCGCCCTCGTCGCGCAGGTCCTCCCCACCTGCATCGAGCGCGACAGCCATGAGCTCGTCCTCGGTGACGGACTTCGGGACCAGCACCACGCCCTTGCGCTCGAACTGCCAGGAGACCGCGCCCGGCTCGGCCATCGAGCCACCGTTGCGGGAGAACAACGAGCGCACCTCCGACCCGGTCCGGTTCCGGTTGTCCGTGAGGCACTCGACGATCATCGCCACGCCCGAGGGCGCGTAACCCTCGTAGGAGATCGCTTCATAGCGAACCCCCTCGAGCTCGCCCGTGCCCCTCTTTATGGCGCGCTCGATCGTGTCGAGCGGCACGGACGCGTCCCGCGCCTTGGTGAACATCGTGCGGAGGGTCGCGTTCGCGGTCAGGTCGCCGCCGCCCTCGCGAGCGGCGACCTCGACCTGGCGGATCAGCTTCGCGAACAGCTTCCCCCGAGCAGCGTCGACGGCGCCCTTGCGATGCTTGGTGGTTGCCCACTTGGAATGGCCTGACATCGCCTCAGCCTCCCTCGATGTCCAACACGCTCCGGCGCGGCCTCAAGTCAGCGTGGAACGCTACCGGCGTGACGTGATCGTGTCCTGGTGCCCGCGGCCCGCGCCGAACGGACTTCACTGCGTGACGCGTTCCCCGTGCACTAGCCAATTCGACCACGGTTGGGTCCGCCTCGCCAGTCCAAGCTTCGCGGTCCAAGCGCATCTCCGAGCTGCTCAGAGCTCTCTCAAGACGCCGACGCGTTCGCTGAGATCGAGGGTCCCGAGCCGTTCCGGCTCGTTTGAGGGCTCGTCGAAGGGAGCGAGCCACAGCCGCGAGGTCGACTCGCTCACACTACGCGCCAGGCTCGTGGGCCTTCTGTTGGGCGCGGCACCGATCTTCTCGAGAGCATCGATCAGTCCCGGCGGGTAACGCGTGAGCCCGACCGCGGCGAGGTCCGCCAACGGCTCACGGCCGTGACCGGCAACCTGGTCGGCGATTCTGCCAAAGGTCGGGATGTAGCGCTTGAGCGGGTCGAAAGCGAGCACGGCAATGGCTCCCGAAACTGTGTCGCCACGCTTGATGTGCGCGAGCTCGTGTGCCAGCACAGCCTCCAGTTCGATCCGGTCCAGAGCCAGCACGAGCCCGCTTGTCACGAACACGACGCCGCGGTCGGGCCATCGCCCCACCGACATGGCGTTCGGCGCCGGGTCGTCGAGAACCCGGATCTCCGCGCTCGGCAGGCCGAACATGGCGAACAACCCCTCCGCCACGTCGACGAGACGAGCGGCCTCGGCTGCGCTCAGTATGCTGGGTCGCCGCTTTGCCGTAACGACAGTTCCGCCGAGCCGCTTCACCAGCACGGGCGTCGAGCGGGTCCACATGAGCCACGACACGAGCGCGATCGCACAGGCGAGCGCTGCTCCGGCAATCAAGAAATAGACCGAGACGACTCCGAGGACACCGAGCACGAGGGCGACCGCGAGCGGCGCCACAAGGGCCATCCTGGCCCGTCGCCGGTTGGCGCGAGCCGCGTGACGCCAGAGGGCGTCCCGCCGCCTGGCGGCTGTGGCAAGCACTGCCCTCGAGGCCTCGTAGGCGGCCTGCTGGGCTTCGACGGCCCGGCGCGACCTTCCGTCGCTGTCGGAGGCACGACGCTGCCAGCGTGTTCGGTCCTTGGCCGCCGGAGTCATTCCCCTGAGGCTACCCGGAGCGGGCGGCGCGCCCTAACCGGAGGTAGGTGTCCCGGTACAGGCCGGCAATGACTGCCATGTCGTAGTGTGCCGCGCGTCGACGTCCCAGATCGCGGAGGGCCTCGCGCTCACGGTCGTCGACAAGCACGGCACGGACCGCCTCCGCGAGCGCCACGCGGTCGCCCGCGGGCACCAACCGCGCTGCCGGCCCGGCGGCAAGCCGATAACCGGGCAGGTCCGAGGCCACGACCGCCGTCCCTGCGGCCATCGCCTCGAGCAGCACGACCCCGAAGGACTCCCCTCCGAGCGAAGGCGCCACGAAGACGTCGGCGCCCGCCAGGCGTGCCGCTCGCTCCTCGTCGTCCAGGGGCCCAAGCCACTCGATCCTTGCTTCCCCACGGAATTGTGCCCGGAGCCGCCCAGTCTCCGGCCCGTCTCCCACGACCCACAGATGCGTCGACTCTGGCAGCAGCGCGAAGGCTTCGAGCAGCAGCCCGAGCCCCTTGCGAGGCTCGTGACGCCCGACGAACACGATCGTCGGCGCGCTCGTGGGCCAGGGATAGGCGCCGGCGAACCTCGCCACCTCCACACCATTGGGGATGATCGCGACTTCGCTCGAAAGGCGCCGGACACACGCCCGGGCGGTCGCGCGCGCCTCTTCGGACACGGCGAAGGCTGCGTCCAGGCGGCGGGACCAGGCTCCGACGAGGCGACCGTAGGCCCGGTAGGCCAAGTCGGCCCCGGAGCGATGGAATGTCCCGACGATGGGGCGCGGCCCGATCACGACCGAGGCGAGCGACGGGCCCGGGGCGAACGGCTCGTGCACGTGCACGACCTCGGGAGCCAACTCCCGCAAGGCCGAGACCGTGCGCGACATAGTCGTCGGCCACGGTGACACCGGCGCACGCGAGCCGTTCACCGAGACAGTCCTCCCCTCTCCCACCTTGATGAAAACCGCGCCATCGAGCGCTGCGGGAGAGAGCCTGCCCGTGCCGGCTGTGCCTTCGGCGGGAGCCAGCACCGCGACGTCGTCCCCTTGCGACCTGAGCGCCCTCGCGAGGCCGAGGACCTGGGTCTGTACGCCACCGGGCACCGTGCAGCTGTAGGGGCACACAATCGCTATCCGCATCTCCAACGACGCTATAGCCCCTGGCCAGCGGTGTACCGGACCGGTGCGTTTCACAGATCTCACGTGTCACATGCGTGTCACGAACGGGGTGGCTGCGCGCTCGCACGTCTCATCGGTCGCCGTTGCCGTCGCCCGTGCGGACCGAGATCGCGCCCAGCTCGGCGACGCGAGAGCGTGGACGAGGCACTCGTGTCGCAGGGGGCACGGCCCAGAGCGCCCGCGCTGCCGTGCTCTTCGCACAGAGTTGGGCACGCTGGAGCGGCGTCGCCCCGCATGGCGTCTAGAGAAGTTGCGAAACCTCGTTCACTTCTCCGCAAGGGACGCCCAGGGCTGCGTGATGACTCCGAACGGCGTTGGCGTCGGGTGCCTCGAGCAAGCAGTACACCTTGCCTTCGGGGCTGTGGAACAGCTCCAGCTGCCGGACGCCGAACTCGTCCACCTTGGCGTCCTTGGTGTCCTGGGTGATCTGCAGGATCGCCTCAGGCGGCAGTTTGAGGTCGTCATGGAAGTCCATGAACCTTGGCATTAGCAATCCCCCCTCACTCATAGGCCAGCCACAGTTGCACGCCTGGAGCACAACGCCTACCCCGCGGAACTGGAGCTCCTCGACCATGATGCCAGGTGCTTGCCTGGCGCACCATGTCTAGCGATCAAGGCAGTAGACCGCGCGCCTTACAGCACGGTCGGTGCATTGCCGTCCTTTCGCCGAAGAAGGCCGGGGTCCTGCGTCCAGCAGTCGCGATGGTCTCGCCGCAAGCTCCGAGCCGCCCGCGCCGGGAACGGGTCCTCGCAGTCGCGGGTCAGCTCGCGGGGGTGTTGCGGGAGCTACGACACCGGTGGTGCGGGTGCCGCAAGCCACGTAGCTGATCTCAGGTCCTCACGCGACAGCACCCCCGAGGGGGGCTTCGGGGGCGCTGGGCACCAGGGGACACGATCAGGTAGCCACCCCCCGCAGGCGGGCGACCTCATTTCCGATCGCTGTCGACCTGTGCCCAGGATGCACACGAGATGTCGGGTTGCTCTAGGGCCGAAGGTCACATTCCGCTGACGGCGGAAGACGCATCGCGAGCACCGGCTTCCGCGGGATACTGCAAACGGGTGAGTGCACGACTCGCTGCTCACCTCGCCGGCAAGCTGAGGTCGTGCGCCCACGCAATTTCATCGGGTCTCGCGTCTTCACCTTGATGTGGCGCGAGTGTTCACTTCGGGTTGACTCGATGTTCACCGGCCGGCACGAACATCTCGAGCGATTAGGTAATAAGGTCCGTTTCGACCGGTACCCGGGCCGGGGGCGAGGACACTTAGGCCCGGGTACCGGTCAGCCGGAGCTCCCACTTGAGCTCCAAGAGCCTCAGGAACCGACTGCGCCGCCGCCGCCTGCGATTCAGGCCAGGCCGATCTTCGCCGCACGAGCACGAGCCAGAACCTCTTGAAATGGCAGCGGACAGTCTGTACCCTGCTCGCAACACAGCAGAGGGTCCCGGCGCTTGGAGGGGGGTGCTGGGACCGCTGGGCATCTTCCCTTCGTTGTTCCGCGTGAGCCGGAGGGCGGACCGCCCAGAGGCTCGAGGTCCGAGGGGACACGGATCGGGTGCACGGCCTCGTGCTTCCCTCGCAAGGCAACAGGGGTCGTGCACCCACTTGATCCCTCGCGCAAGCAGTTCACCCAGCGGCCGAAAGGGCGGCGGGGAGCGCCGTTCTCCGGGCAGCAGGATCGCTCGCGCGTCGCCTTCCGGCTCAAAACGGGCGATCACGGGCCGACCTCTCCCTCGCCACCTGGTGTGTCACCCTCGTGTCGCGCCCTCAGGACCGCGGGCTAAGACAGCACGTCAGCGGTATAGGTCGCGGTCGGACGGCCAGTTCGGCTGGAACTGACCCCTGGGCCTTCGCGACCTGCCCATTCGCCGGAACACTGCCGCTGACATCGGATTTCGCCTCTCATCAGTTTGTGACGCTTCGTATCGTTATCTGATGTCCCGCGGACATTCCGCGGACAAGGGTTGTGTTGCCAAACCGAGGTGGCCGGCCGCCGTCGTGCTTAGGCCGGGATGCGAACGTCCTCGACCGTCTGGTCGCTTCGCATGTGACCGCTGGTCGGCATCACCGTGCCTCCTTCCCGACGCGGCAACGGAGTGTGGACGACGTGGTCCAGCATGTCGAGTATTTCGTCACTCACGCCGAGCTCCGCGAGTTCCTCCCGAGGCAGGTTTGGTGTCAAGAACTCGATACCCAAAACGCCGTCGCGCGCATCGAGATCGAGCACGACACCGTCGGAAATCTCGAGCTGTCGCGCGGAATGTCCTTTGGGCGCTGAGAGAGCTGAGGCGACGCGAAAGTCCTGGTCGCAGCTCGCCCCGTAGAGGCGTTGAAATCCTCGGCGGACAGTAAAGGGTGCGGTGCAACTTGCGTGTACGTAGATCACCTCAGTACCGTGGCCGTCGCACGACCCCGGTGCTTCCCTCGCAGGCGACAGGGGTCGTGCACCCCACTTGTCTTCCCAGCGTGGGTAAAAATGCTCACCCTTACCGCTTATCAAGCTCGAGTGAGGCTCGTATAGTTGCCTCAGACCGGCGCCTGGGCTCGCTGCGAGGAGCGCAAACCCAGGCGCTGTCCGCGCGACAGCACCTCCCTACTTGAGCCCGAACATCCTCAGGAACCGCCCCGTCGCCCCCATGCTCTTGCGGTACGTCTTCCGGCGCACGACGCGCTTGGCGTAGGCGCCCGGGCCTCGTGAGGCGGCTCTCGCGTTGTTGCTGAGCCGTGCTGCACGGTAGAGGGTGGAGGTGAGGCTTCTACGGCGAGCCATCATTTGACCTTCCCTACATTCCGCGGACATCAGCGGCGGCCGCAGACTGAAAGTCCTGCTCAGCGGTATAGGTCGCGGTCGGACGGCCAGTTCGGCTGGAACAGGTGCCACTGCTCGGGCGCCTGGCGGATCAACCCCTCGAGGGAGAACGCCATCTCCTCGGTGAGGCGTTGCACGTCCTGGCGCAGCCGCCCCGTGCGTGTCGAGTCGAGAGGCGGCCGCAGGACCGCGTGGTAGCGCCCGCAGGGCCTCTGGTAGATGGCACATGTCATGAGAGGTGCCCCCGAGCGCAGGGCAAGGACAGCCGGCCCGGCCGGCAGCGTCGTCTTCTCACCAAAGAACGCGACCTCGACGCCGTTGCCCACGAGGTCTCGGTCCGCCAACAGCCCTACTACGCGGCCCGCGCGCAGCGTGTCTAGGAGTCGCACGGTCGTGTCGGCCCCTGGTGGCAACACCGTGAGCCCGATCATCGCTCGCTGCGAGGTGAACCAGTCGAACAGCTCCGGAGGATCCAGCAGCTCGCCGACGGTGGTCATCGGATAACCCTGTTGGGCGAGCCAGCGGCCTCCGTACTCCCACGAACCGACATGGGGGAGCACGATCACCACACCGCGGCCTCTGGCCATTTCGAGACGGAACCGTTCGAAGCCCTCGATGCTGAAGATGGACTCGATCTGGTCCGAGCGAAGAGCCGCCACCTGTGCAGCCTCGACCCAGTAGCGCGCGTAGGAGCAGAACGTCTTGGTCACGAGCTGGCTGACGGCAGCCTCCTTGGCTTCGGGTCCGAGCACCCGCCGCAGGTTGGAGTGCACGAGTGGTCGCTTGGAGCGCCACACCGCGGAGAGCAAGTAGCCGGCCGCGCTCGCCACGCCTGCGGCGACCGGACGGGGAGTCAGCTTCAGTGCCGCCGCGAGGCCCCGATAACTGAGGTAGCGAGCCCGCTGGTCTCGCGTTGCCAACGCAACTGCCCGGTTCTTGCCTACAGCTACGGGCTGTGCTCAGCTATCGGTCCCGGCGTGCCGGCGCCGCGCCGAACCGATGCCGAGGCTGCGGCGCTCGGACCGCGGACCCACACGGCGAGGGCCGGAGCGCTCGCTGGCGAGGACGCGACGCAACCTCACACCGAGAGGTTCGCCCCGGCGTCGGGCGCGCACTCGGCTCGGGGTGGTCGCGCGGCGCCTCGCGCCGTTCGCGCGCGGCTGACGCCACGACTGCCAGCGCGACTCGACGCGCCCGCGCCGCCACGGTCCTCGTCCCGCGGCAGAGTTCACTGTCTCGGGGCTCGCCTGGCGCCAAACCTTCACGAAACGCTGCCCAGCCGTGACGACCGTCAGTGCCAGCAGCACGCAGAGCAGTGGCACGAAGATCACGTGGAACAGCAACGCGACACCGAGAAAGATGAGGCGCTCGGCACGTTCCATGAGGCCGCCCCTGGCGTCGTAGCCGAGGGACTCCGCCTTCGCGCGCTCGTAGGAGATAACCGTGCTGACCCCGAGGATCGCGAACGGCAGCAACGCGAGGCGCGGCTGGCTGCCGGTGGCGAAGTACCACGCCACTCCGCCGAAGATCAAGGTGTCGGACACCCGGTCGGCTACGGAGTCGAAGAATGCGCCCTTCTTTGAGGCCGTGCCCGCAGCCTTCGCGACGACCCCGTCGAGTGTGTCCATGAGGCCGCCGACGGTGAGCAACACGATCGCGACCCAGAAGTGGCCCAGCCCGATGACGACACCGGTGCCGCCGGCGAGCACGATGCCGACGACCGTGACCTCGTTGGCGGTGACGCCGTGGCGTGCCAGGCGGGCACCGATTGCGAAACCCTTGCGGATGTCGCGCTCTGGCGGCTTGGTCGACGCCTCAGCGGGCGGGGCCGGCTCGGGGCTCGGCGCGGCTTGATCGTCGACTGCGGCATCTTCCGTGCCACTCGCCGTTGACTGGCCTCGGTGGCCGTCGATCATGTCGCTCCTGTCTGGCGCTACCGCAGTCGAAAACGCCTGCCACGAAAGCCTGCGTGGCATTGATCCTCTCCCCAAGACAATACCAGAGCCCCTCGCGAATTCACCGGCCTCCTCGTGCCGCGCGCGCGACCGATAGGCTCGCAACCTGTCCAGCGAGTTCGTCGACCGGTCCCCCACGGTGGAACCGGTCGCGGGAAGTGAGGTACCCACGTGAACGTCGTGCCGTCCGCGAGAATCCGTAACGTCGCGCTAATCGGTCATGGCGGTGCCGGCAAGACAACCCTTGCCGAGGCGCTGCTCGTAGTGGGCGGCGTGCTGACCCGACCGGGACGCACAGAGGACGGGACGACTGTCTGCGATTTCGAGCCCGAAGAGGTCAAGAGGCAGATATCGGTCTCGTTGGCATTGGCTCCCTTTCTCTTCGAGGACTGCAAGATCAACGTCATCGACACTCCCGGCTACGCCGACTTCATAGCCGAGGTCGAGGCGGGTCTGTCGGTCGCCGACCTTGCCGTGCTGGTGGTCAGCGCGGTCGAAGGCGTAGAGGTTCAAGCCCAGGAGACATGGCGGCTGGCGACCGAACTCGGCATTCCGAGGCTCGTGTTCGTCAACAAGCTCGACCGCGAGCGCGCCGACTTCGAGAGGACCCTGGACCAGCTCCGCGAGCGCTTCGGCAGCGGCATCGCGCCCCTGGAGTTGCCCATCGGCACAGAGGCGGCCTTCAACGGCATCGCGGACCTGCTCAGCGACTCCGCCATCTTCTACGGCGCGGGCAAGCCCACCACCGGGCCGATCCCCGTTGACATGTCCGAGCTTGAGCATCGGGTCCGAGAAACCTTGATCGAGGGCATCGTCGTGGCTGACGACGCGATGATGGAGCGCTACCTCGAAGGTGAGGTGCCCTCCGCCAAGGACCTCGAGGCCACGCTCGCGCACGGCGTCGCCTCGGCAAGCGTGTTTCCCGTCGTCTGCGGCTCGGCACTCACTGGCGTCGGCGTCGACCGGCTGGCTTCGCTCATCTGCGCCATCGGGCCGAGCCCGCTGGCGCGCCGGACCTTCACCGTTCGGGCCGGCAACGACACGATGCAGCTCCCCCGCGACCCGGACGGGCCGCCTCTGGCCCGAGTCTTCAAGACCATCGCCGATCCCTTCGTGGGCCGGATCTCGCTCATGAACGTGCTCTCCGGCACGCTCAGGCCCGACATGACGCTGTTCGACAGCCGCAGCCACTCGGAGGAGAAACTGCACGCGCTCCAGGTCATGCGCGGCAAGGAGACCCAGCCCACCTCGGCCGCGCCGGCAGGCGACATCGTCGCCGTCGCGAAATTGAGCGGCGTGCTGACCGGCGACACCTTGGCGCCTAAGAACCAACCGGTGGTTGCGGAGGGTCCAAGGCTCCGCACTGCCTTGCTGTCCATCGCCGTTCACCCCAAGGCCAAGGGTGACGACGACAAGCTCATGACCGCGATCCACAGGCTGCAGGAGGAGGACACCGCCCTTCTCGTCCGCCGCGATGACGAGACGCACCAGACCGTGTTGTCCGGAATGGGCGACACCCACCTGCAGATCGTGTGCGAGAAGCTCAACCGCAAGTTCGGCGTGGCTGTCGAGACCGAGCCGGTGCAGGTCCCCTACCGCGAGACGATCACCAAGTCCGCCGAGGCCGAGGGGAAGTACAAGAAGCAGACCGGGGGCCACGGCCAGTTCGGCGTCGCCAACCTGCGCGTCGAGCCACTCGAGCGCGGCGAGGGCTTCGAGTTCGTGGACGCGATCGTCGGCGGTGCGATACCCCGGCAATTCATCCCTGCGGTGGAAAAGGGCGTGCAGGAAGCCATGACCACGGGGGGCCACTTCGGCTATCCCGTCGTGGACGTCCGCGTCACCTGCTACGACGGCAAGTTCCACTCGGTCGACTCTTCGGAGATGAGCTTCAAGATGGCGGCGTCACTCGGCTTCAAGGAGGCTCTCGCCAATGCCAGCCCGGTGATACTCGAGCCCGTCTCCCGGCTGGAGGTCACGGTGCCTGCCGCGTACCAGGGCGACATCCTCGGCGACCTGAACTCCCGGCGCGGCCGGGTGCTCGGCACCGAGGCCGGAGAACACGGGGAGCAAGTCGTGATTGCCTTGGTGCCGGCTTCGGAGATCCAGCGCTACGCCACCGATCTCCGCTCGCTCACCGGCGGCCGGGGGCGCTTTCTCGTGCGCCACGACCATCACGAGGTGGTGCCGGCGCCGCTCGCCGAGAAGCTTGCCAAGCAGGCGACCGACACATAGAGCCACCTGCCGGTCACACCGTGAGCGAGCTCCAGGCCGCGGCGACGTCCCGGTTCCCGGTGAGCTCCAGCACTTCGAGGGGCCTCCGGTTCCAGCAGAACAGGTACAGGTCTGAAGCGGGGCCGACCACGACCGCGTCGGCAGGCCCCCTGCCCTCCCGCCAGCGCAACCGCCCGGCGGCAACCTCCACCGTCCAAGCCGCCGTGGCATCTGCACAGGCCAGGCACAGCACCCCGCCGAGCGAGACGTCCGGCGCCTCGGGCACGTCGGCGGCCAGGTGGACCCGGATCCACTCGTCGATCCCGTCGACGGCCAGGTCTTGGTCGATCGGTGTCGGCGAGCCGACCGAGAGCTCGACGTCGTAACGGTGCACCGCCGACTCCAGTGCCATCCGCCTGCAAACCCAATCCGCGGTGAGGTCCTCGCCGGACCAGTTCCAACAGGGATCTTCCGGATCACGAACGGCGAGGGTGGACTGGAGCTTCGCGCAGGCGCCGTCGAGCCAGTCCATGATGTCGGCTCCGGGGGGCACGCCCCGTGACGCCGGCTCGGTCGGAGCTTGCGGCGACGCCACCTCGAGCTGAGTGCTCCAGAACGTGAAGACGTCAGCCAGATGGCCGACCAGGTCGGAGACCTGCCATTCCGGGCATGTCGGAACCGGGAGCTCGAGAGCGTCGCCGCTCGCGTTCAAGATGAGGTCGCACTCGCGCTCGAAGGCCGCGCGGTGCGATTCGTAGTCCAGGCGATGGCTGTTCACGACGTCAATCCTCCCCTGTCGCGGGCTCGTCCTCGTCGCGGTGCGCCCGCCGCCTGGGTGCTGGGGCCGGCGTCGCCGGGTTCGTCTCCAAACCACCGGGAAGCCGTTGCGCGGCTCTCGCCACGGCGAGGCGGATCGCCCCCACCGTTCGCTCGGCATCCGCGACCTCGATGACCACGTAGCGGAAGCGCTCTCCTGAGCACTCGATGAGCACAGCGTTGCGCCCGAGCCCGATGGACCAGAACGACCAGCCGTCGAGCCCGTGATAGGTGCCCAGGCGCCAGACGCCCTGGCCGTGCTGGCGCCACTGGCGTAGGCCGGTCTTCACGTGCGCCCGTGCCACGGGGTCGTGGTCGACCCGCACGATCGAGGCGAGCGGGAGCCTGAGGGTGCCTCTCATCGCGAGCACCTTGCGCCATCCGCGCACACGGACGACCACCTCATCCCCCTCCACACTGCACTCCCCCCATGTCATGGGCGCCCGGCGCGCGCCGAGCGGCGAATCGCTCACTTCCAGGCGGCGCGTAACTTCGCCCAACTGTCGCTGAGGGCCTCGGGAAGGACCCGGACCCCAGCCACCGCAGTCATGAAGTTGGTGTCGCCGATCCACCGCGGGACGATGTGCACGTGCAGATGGGCGGGGATCCCCGCGCCTGCGGCCCGCCCGAGGTTCAGGCCGAGGTTCATGCCCTCGGGACGGTAAGCGACCTTCACCGCGGCCACCGCGTCGTAGACCCCGCCCGACAGTTCGGCCGCTTCCTCCGGCTCGAGCTCGCAGAGATCGCGCACGTGCCTGATGGGAAGCACCATCACGTGACCCGGGGAGTACGGGAAAGCGTTCAACAGCGCAACGGTGAACGCGCCCGTCCAGAGCACATGGTGCACCTCGTCCGGCTCACCGGACCCGGCGATCGCGCAGAAGACGCACCCGGCCTCCGTCTCGCCCCCAACACTGGTTCCGGGAGCCGCGCCCGATTCGCCAAACGAGCTCACGTAGCTCGACCGCCAAGCCGCCCAGAGGTGGTCGAGGCTCACTGCGCTCCCGCGGGTTCGCCACGCCCAGTGCCGAGCGGCGCTGCCGCCTCGATGCGCAGCTTGTCCACGAACGAGGCCACGCCGACGCCGCGCTCGGGCTCCTCGGAGCCCCGTGCGTTGACCCCGACGGTCCCGTTAGCCACGTCGGAGTCGCCCACGACCAGGACGTAGGGCACCTTCTCCAGTTTCGCGTGCCGGATCCTCGCACCTAGAGGCTCCCCCGCGGCATCCGCCTCGGCCCGCACGCCGGCCGCAGCCAAGAGGTCGCGGACCTGCCGCGCATAGGGCGTGTGGTCGTCGCGCACCGGCATGACCCGGACCTGGACCGGCGACAACCAGGTCGGGAAGGCGCCGGCGTAGTGCTCGACGAGTACCGCGAAGAAACGCTCCACCGACCCGAACAGGGCGCGGTGGATCATGATCGGCCGGTGCCTGGTGTTGTCCTGGCCCACGTAGTCCATGCCGAACCGCTGCGGGAGCTGCGTGTCCACCTGGATCGTCGAGATCTGCCAGGTCCTCCCGATGGCATCGCGCGCCTGCACCGAGATCTTCGGACCGTAAAAAGCGCCCCCGCCGGGGTCGAGCACGAGCTCGAGGTCCATGGTGAGCGCGGCCTGGCGGAGCGCCTCGGTCGCCTCTTCCCACTCCTCCAAGGTGCCCACCGCTTTCTCTTCCGGCATGGTGGACAGCTCGAGATAGAAGTCCTTGAGGCCGAAGTCACGGAGGAGATCGAGCACGAAGCCGAGCAACGACTGCAGCTCGGCCGCCATCTGCTCACGGGCGCAAAAGATGTGCGCGTCGTCCTGGGTCATGCCCCGCACACGGGTCAGACCGTGGACGACGCCGGACTTCTCGTAACGGTAGACCGCGCCGAACTCGAACATCCTCAAGGGGAGCTCACGGTAGGAGCGCTGCCTCGACTTGAAGATCAGGATATGGAAGGGGCAGTTCATCGGTTTGAGGTAGTAGCGCTGACCCTCGTCGAGCTCCATGGGAGGGAACATGCTCTCCGCGAACCACTGCAGGTGGCCGGACGTCTCGAACAGGTCCGACCGAGTGATGTGCGGTGTGTTGACGAAGCAGTAACCGGCCTCTGTGTGGCGCGCCCGCGAGTAGTCCTCCATCACCTTGCGGACCAGTCCCCCCTTCGGGTGGAAGACGGCCAGCCCGGAGCCGAGCTCTGCGGGGAACGAGAAGAGGTCGAGCTCGGCTCCGAGCCTGCGGTGATCACGCCGCTCGGCCTCCTCAAGACGATGGAGGTGCTCCTCGAGGGCCTTGTCCGACTCCCATGCGGTGCCGTAGACCCGCTGCAGCTGCGGCCTGTGCTCGTCGCCCCGCCAATAGGCGCCGGCCACCCGGGTCAGCTTGAAATGCCCGAGCCGGCCCGTCGAGGGCACGTGGGGACCCCGGCACAGGTCCACGAACCCCGGCCCGTTCCGATAGGCGCTGATGCCGCCCGGATTCCCGCCGGCCTCGGCCATGAGCTCCGCATCCAGGCCGACAGCGGCCTCGGCCACCCTCTCGATGATCTCGCGCTTGTACGGCTGGTCGGCGAAGAGGTCGAGGCCTTCGGCAATCGTGTGCTCCTCGCGGACGAACGGCTGGGATTCGCCAATGATCACCCGCATCTCCGCTTCGATCCTGCTCAGGTCGTCCTCCGAGAAGCGGCCACCGCGCGGCAGCTCGAAGTCGTAATAGAAGCCGTCGGCGATGGCCGGACCGATCGCGTAGCGCGCGCCGGGCCACAACCGGAGCACTGCCTGCGCCATGACGTGCGCCGTCGAGTGCCGCAGCACTTCGCGGCCTTCATCGGTGTCGGAGGTGACAATGCGCACCTTGGTACCGTCCACGACCGGCAGGGAGAGGTCGACCAGGACACCGTCCAGCTCGGCTGCGACTGCGGCGGCGGCCAGGCGGCGCCCTATCGCGGTGGCAAGTTCCGCGATCGTCGTGCCGGCGGGGACACTACGTGCGGACCCGTCTGGCAAGAAGGCCGTGACCTCGCTGCGCATCTGAACCACTCCTCGTGATGGCGACGCTCGGTCGCACTCCGGAAAGGTCCAGCCTACCGGGCCGCCAGGACCGCCTCGTGGGCTCACCTACAGTCGTACGCCCAAAAGCGAGGCAGCTTCGCCGATGCCGCGCCCGGCCCCCGCCTCCTCGTCGATGGCCGCGACAGCGCCGGGGGTGTCCAGATCGTCGTCGAGCCTCGCCCGCACGGCGTCCACAGCGGCGCCACCCGGTCCTGCGACCCGCCAACGCTCGAGACGGGCCTCGGCGTCCACGAGCAACGAGTCCCTCCACTCCCACGCCTGCCGGTAGTTCTGGGAGAGCAGCGCCAAGCGGATCGCGCCAGGATCGTGGCCCTGTTCCAGGAGCTCATGGACGAAGACGAGATTGCCGAGCGACTTGGACATCTTCTCGCCGCCCAGGCCCACCATGCCCACGTGCATCCAGTGTCGGACGAAGAGGGACCCGGTAGCCGCCTCGGACTGGGCCGACTCGCACTCGTGGTGAGGGAAGATCAAGTCGCTGCCCCCGCCGTGCAGGTCGATGGTCGTGCCCAGCTCGCGCATCGCGAGCGCCGAGCACTCGATGTGCCATCCTGGCCGGCCCGGGCCCCAGAGCGACTCCCACGAAGGCTCCCCCGGTGCCGAAGGCTGCCACAGCACGAAGTCCAGGGGGTCATCCTTGAAGGGGTCCTCCGGCCGACCGCCCCGGAGCGCGGCGAGCGCGACCATCTCGTCGCGCTCGAGATGGCTGATCTGTCCGAAACGCGGATACGACGAAACATCGAAGTAGACCGCTCCCCCGGCCTGATAGGCGTGGCCGCTATCGAGGACCATGCCTATGAACCCCAGGATGTCCGGGATCGCCGAGGTCGCCCGCGGCTCGGAATACGCCTTCAAGAGCCCCAGCGCCTCCATGTCGGCGTCAAAGCGCGCAATCTCTCCGGCCGCGAGGTCCAGGTAGTGAACGCCGAGCTCGCGGGCCTTGCGCAGGATGTCGTCGTCGACGTCGGTGATGTTGCGAACGCACAGGGTCCGGTGGCCGAGGTCGCGCAGGCGTCGTTGCAGCACGTCGTACGTGATGTAGACGGCCGCATGCCCGAGGTGCGCGGAGTCATAAGGCGTGATCCCGCAGGTGTACATCGTGACGACCTCGCCCGGGGTGAACGGGACGACCTCGCGACGAGCCGTGTCGTAAAGCCGCATCACCGACAGCGTGTCAGACGGGGTGACAAGCCCTACGGGCCTTCTGTGCGCAGGCCAGTCAGCCGGATGCTGGCATGCGAGCGCGTACGGATGTTGACACCGATGAGCACTGCCGTGAACGCCTCGATCGCCGCCGCCGCCGAGAGCGTGCCCGCGTCGATCCCTCGACACCCCGGTATGCGGTTCACGAGGTCGATCGTGGCCTTGGTGGCCTCCGCGTGGTCCGAGCACACGAGCACGTCCGCGTCGAGTGGCTCGTCGAGGTTCGCGAGCCCCCGAGCCGGGAGATGATGGAACGCACCCGAGACGAGGGCTCCTGGAGCGGCGCCCTGGACTGCCACGCATAGCGAGCCACGTGCGGGCACGACGGCCTCCATGTCGTCACCCACCTTGAACAGTGCATTCGCCATCGAGACGACGACTTTGCCGTCGAGGTGCCGGGCCAGGCCGGCAACTGTCTGCGGCGCACCGTCCCATGGTGTCGCGACCACGACCAGGTCTGCCGCACAGGCGACCTCGTTCGAGGCGCCGTGCAGGTTGAGCGCGCGTGCCGCCCACTTCTCACGAAGCTGCGCCGCGGTCTCTTCTCCGCGCTCGGCCGAGCGCGAACCGATCGACACCGACATGCCGATCGACGACAGCCTGGCGGCCAGGGCTTTGCCCGCCGGACCTGTCCCTCCGAGAATTCCTACGTCCATGGTCCTAGCCTTTCACACCTGTAGCTGGCGGCTCGGGGCCTTCGGAGTCGGCGGTGTCGTAGCGGGCGAACCTCGGCATGAGCCAGGCCACGATACCGACCCCGACGACGCAGCCGAGCCCCCCCGAGATGACCGAGATCTGCGGTGTGGAGAGCGCTGCCACCGCGCCCGCCTCGACATCGCCCAGGCGCGGTCCCCCCGTCACCACCGCCGTATGGACCGAAGAGAGCCTGCCACGCAGCGATTCCGGCGCCTCGAGCTGCAAGATGGTGCCCCGGAAGACCGCCGAGACCACGTCCGCCGCACCCGCGACGCCGAGGAACACCAGAGCGGCAGCCAGCCAAGGCACGATGCCGAACAGGGCGATCGCGGCCCCCCAGACGAGCACCGCGATGAGAACCGCCCGACCCTGCTTTCGGACCAAGACCACCCAACCCGTGAGCAGAGCACCGATCAGCGCGCCCGCCCCAGGCGCCGCGTAGAGCAGGCCAACGGTCCCGGGACCGCCGTGGAAACGGACGAGGGCGAGCGCCGGGAACAGTGCCCGTGGCATGCCTAGCACCATGGCGTTCAGGTCCACGACGAAAGTCCCCTGCAGCACGGGTCGACCCTTCAGGTATCGCAGCCCCTCAGCGATCGAACCCAGCCCGAAGCGTGTGCCCCCACCGGGGGGCCGCAAGGCGGGAAGGCTCGCGACCGCCAGCAACGAGACCGCGAAGGTGGCCGCGTCGATCCAGTAAACCGAGGCGATTCCGACCTGCCCGAGGAGCAGCCCCGCGACGGCTGGTCCTGCCACCTGGCCCACCTGGAAGAGAAGCTGCCAAAGAGCGTTCGCGCTCGCGAACATCGGACGTCCCACCAAGGTCGCGAGCACGGCGGACCTCGTCGGGCCGTCGACACTGGCGAACCCGGACCCGAGCGCGCTCAGCGCGTACAGGGGCCAAAGCGTTGCGTGAGCCCCAGAGGAGTTCAACGCCAGCCCGACGCTGCAAGCCGCCAGTGAGACCTGGGTGACGAGAAGCAGGCGCCGTCTGTCGACCGCGTCGGCGATCGAGCCCCCGAACAGCGAGCCCGCCAGCACGGGGACGATCTGCGCGAGGCCGACAAGACCCACGTCCAGCGAGGAATGGGTCAGCTTGAACACCTGGTAAGGGATCGCGACCACCGTCAGCTGCGACCCGATCGTCGTCACCAGATACCCGCCCCAGAGGCGCCGGAAGGCCTGAGACTCACGCAGCGGCCCGAGGTCGACAAGAAGCCTCCCTCGTGCCATGCCCGAGAAGCTACCGAGAGTTGGCGCCTCCGCGGAGAGACCGCGAACGGTCCTCGAGCCTTCCCGCCCTAACCTGGCGGTGAGCAAGCAGAGAGTGCAGGGTTGATGGGCAGGTCATTTCGCATTGGGAGCGTTCGGGGCGTCCCCATACGCATCCACTGGAGCTTCCCGCTGCTGATCGCACTGGTGATCCTGCCGGCAAGCGACCGTACGACGGCGCGCTCTCTCGTCGAAGGACTGCTGTGGGTCGCGGCCCTCTTCATCTGCATCGTGGTCCACGAGCTCTCCCACAGCTTCGTGGCCCGCCGGCGGGGCTTCCTGGTGCGTGACATCGTGCTCTTGCCCATCGGCGGCGCCTCGGAGATCTCCGGGTTGCCCGGTGCTCCTTCCGACGAGCTCGCCATAGCGATCGCCGGTCCGCTGGCCAGCGTGGCGCTCGCCCTGTTGTTCGGGCTCGCCGGTTACCTCTCCGGGGCTGTCCTGTGGCCACCGACGATCTTCGCCGGTGCCGTCTTGGCTCGCCTCATGTGGGCCAACCTCCTGCTCGCTGCCTTCAACCTCCTGCCGGCGATCCCGATGGACGGTGGCCGGGTGCTGAGAGCCCTGCTTGCTCGACGGCGGACCGATCTCCGCGCGACCGCGCTCGCGGTGCAGATCGGGCGCTTCATCGGGCTCGCGATGGTACTGGTCGGGCTGCGCTACGACCTCTGGCTATCGTTCATCGGGCTGTTCGTGTTCGTCGGGGCCGCCAGCGAGAAGCACGCCGCCGCGCTCCGCAGCGCGGTCGGAGGGCTCACGGTGTTCGACGTGATGGTCCACGATCCCACGACTCTCGAGGCGAGCTTTCCGCTCTCGGCCGTCTCCCCGTTCCTGCAAGCCTCGCCGGGACGGGTCCTGCCCGTGGTCGATCGCGGCCGCTATGTCGGCCTGATAGCGGCCGACCGGCTTCCGGGGCCACCCGGCGCGCTCTTGGTGGCCGACGCCACCGATCAGGCCCCTCCACCGCTGCATCCTGACGACCCCTTGTACCCGGTCGCGGTGGAGTGCTTCGGCGCCTTTCGGCGCCGTGCCGCCGCCGTGCTCGACGACGGCCACGTCGTCGGCGTGCTCTACGCGCCTCACCTCGCGGCCGCGCTGCGCCGGGCGACCGGAACTCAGGGCATCTCTCACACTCGCCGCTGAAGCCCGCGCGCGTGCGGCGGTCCGCCTCACGACGAGGAGGAATCTCCTCCCCGAACTGCGCCGACGACCATGGCGGAACTCAAGGTCCAAGAGCCGCGCGCCGATGACACGATTGGTGTTCGAGCATCAGCGGGGTCATCTGCGACGCGAGCGAAGCCACGCCCTGCCGGAGGGATTCACTGCGGCAAAGCCGTTTCCGACCCATTTCGAGTTCGCTGCGATGTTCGCCGCCTTCGCCGATGTTGTCACCCTCCACGACCTAGACGGGACGATCCGCTTGGCGTCCCCCTCCTGCCGCGCGATCCTTGGCCTGGCTCCCGATCAGCTCATCGGCCGGCTGCCGTCGGAGACCCTCGTCTGCGCCGAAGACCTACCGCTCCTGACCGCTGCCATCGACCGCCTACGCGGGGGCGAGGACAGTGTCGCTCTCATCTATCGCGGCCGGACGACTGCTTCTCGGACCGCTTGGCTGGAGGCGAGGATAGGGGCTGTCACAGGCCTCAAGGGCTCAGCGACCGGTTTCCTCGCAGTCTCCCGGCCGGTAAGCGACCGCATCGGAGCCGAGCAGCTTCGCGAGCAACAGCTAGAGCGCTATCGCCACATCACCGATGCCGTGCCCGGAATGACTGCCTGGGTCGTCGACCGCGAACTGCGCTGCCGCTTTGCAGCGGGAGCAGGCTTCCCCTCCATCATCAGCGGACCGGACGCTTGCGTGGACCGCCCCCTCGCACAGCTCCTCAGCGCGGATCGCTACGAAGTCACACGCCGGCACGTCGCCGAGTGCTTCGCCGGCTTCACTCCGACCGAAGAGAGCTCGAGACCCGGTCGCCATCAGTTCTGGACGCGTTACCTTCCTGTGGCCTCGAGCTCCGGGGTGATCGAAGAGGTCATCATCGTGAACCTCGAGGTGACCGATCGCGAGCGCACGCACGAAGCGCTGCGCCGGAGCGAGGCGAGCTTCTCGAGCGCTTTCGACAACTCCCCCATCGGCATGGCCATCATCGCCCCCGACGGCTCGGTGCTCCGCGCGAACGACGCGTTCTGCGCGTTGACGAGACGGTCGCGTGCGGAGTTGCACCGGGGATCGTGGTCGGAGCTGATCCACCCTGACGATGTCGAGGCCAACCGCGAGCTGACGGTCCGCATGCTCGCGGGCGAGAGGCGAACCGCAATGGTCGAGAGGCGCTACGTGCGACCGGACCATTCCGTGGTGCACACCGTGATGAGCATCACCCTCGTGCGCGACGACGAGGGGCGACCCCTGCACCTCGTCACCCAGGCCCTCGACGTGACGGACCGGCACCGCCTCGAGGCCTACCTCGAGGAGCTCGTGTTGCGCGACCCACTGACGGGCGCCCACAACCGCAGGGCCCTCGACGTGGAGCTTGCTCGACGTCTGGGCGCCGAGTCGGCCGAAGCACCGCGCGGAGCGCTGGTGCTGTTCGACATCGACCACTTCAAGGACCTCAACGACACCCTGGGGCACGACGTCGGCGACGACGTCTTGAGGCACTTAGTGGCGAAATGGCGTGAGCGCCTGCGCCGTAGCGACGTCCTCGTGCGAATCGGCGGTGACGAGTTCGTCGTCCTGCTCGGCGACAGCGATGCGGACAGCGTGGAGTCGGTCGCCCGTGACCTCCTCACGCTCGCGGACAACGCGATCCTGACCGTCACCGGTATCGCCTCATCGGTCAGCGCGGGAATGGCGCTGTTCCCGCCCGACGAGAACGCGGCCCAGCTGTTGCGCCGCGCGGATGACGCCCTTTACTTGGCCAAACGGGCAGGTCGCGGCCGCCTCGTCGTCGACCGGGCGGATTCGGAGTTCTGACCGGAGGGCTGTCGCCACTCGCCCGGCTCCCAAGCGCCCCAGCATGTTGTCTCCTCGCGGCCCCGCGGGGACCGGGCCGCAAGCAGGCTGATCACCCGGCCGGGCGACCGTCCGGGACCGCGCTTGGCTCGCCCCGGAACCGATCCCGCTTGGAATGGGCTGCTCGCCGGCCTCGCTCCGCCTGGTCGAGAACGACCTTGCGCAGTCGGACGCTGGCAGGTGTGGCCTCGACGCACTCGTCGTCGCTGATGAACTCGAGAGCCTGCTCGAGCGAGAGCAACCTCGGTGGTATGAGGCGGACAAGCTCCTCGGCCGTGGAAGAGCGCACATTGGTGACCTTGCGCTCCTTGGTGGCGTTGACGTCCATGTCCTCGGAGCGGGCGTTCTCCCCGATGATCATCCCCTCGTAGACCTCGACGCCGGGCGCGACGAAGAGCATGCCGCGATCCTGGAGGTTCATCAGGGCATAGGTGGTCGTCAAACCACCCCTGTCTGCAACCAGTGAGCCCGACGCGCGCGTGCGTAACTCACCGTGCCACGGCTCGAAGCGGTCGAAGATGTGGTGCAACACGCCGGTGCCGCGCGTCTCGGTCAAGAACTCCGTGCGGAAGCCGATCAAGCCCCGAGACGGCACGGAGTACTCGACCCTCGCCCAGCCCGTGCCGTGGTTGACCATCTGGACCAGGCGCCCCTTGCGCAGCGAGAGCAACTGGGTGACAACGCCGAGGAATTCCTCGGGCACGTCGATCGATACCGCCTCCATGGGCTCGTGCAGCTTGCCGTTGACCATCCGAGTCACGACTTGCGGCTTGCCCACCGTGAGCTCGAAACCCTCCCGGCGCAGCATCTCGACCAGCACGGCGAGCTGAAGCTCACCGCGACCTTGCACCTCCCAGGTATCGTGTCGTTCCGTCGTCAGAAGGCGGATCGAGACGTTGCCGACGAGCTCGGCATCGAGGCGGTTCTTGAGCAGCCTGGCCGTGACTTTCGTTCCTTCGGTGCCCGACAGGGGCGAGGTGTTGATGCCGATCGTCATCCCGAGGCTCGGCTCGTCGACTATGAGAACCGGAAGAGGCCGAGGGTCGTCGGGGTCCGACAGCGTCTCACCGATGGTGACGTCGGACAGCCCGGCCACGGCGATGATCTCGCCCGGCCCGGCCTCCGTGGCATCGACTCTGTCCAGCCCCTCGGACACGTACAGCTCGGCAACCTTGAATCGCTCCACGCTGCCATCCGCACGGCACCACGCTGCCTGCTGGCCACGGCGGATCGTGCCCTGCAGCACTCGGCAGATCGCGAGGCGACCGACGTAGGCGGAGGCGTCTAGGTTCGTGACCAGTGCTTGCAACGGATGCCCGGGCTCGAAGGTCGGAGCAGGAATGTAGTCGTAGATGACCTTGAACAAGGGCTCGAGGTCGGTTCCGACCACGCCTGGATCCAGGGAGGCACGCCCCGCCCTTGCGTTGCAGTACACGATGGGGAACTCGATCTGCTCTTCGTCGGCGTCGAGGTCCAAGAAGAGCTCGTAGACCTCGTCGACGACCTCCTTCGGACGCGCGTCGGGGCGGTCGATCTTGTTGACCACGAGCACGACGGGAAGGCGTCGCTCGAGCGCTTTGCGCAACACGAAACGGGTCTGCGGCAACGGCCCTTCGCTCGCGTCGACGAGCAGGAGAACACCGTCCACCATCGCGAGCGCCCTCTCGACCTCTCCGCCGAAGTCCGCGTGGCCGGGAGTGTCCACGATGTTGAACTTCACACCTCCGTGGCGTACGGAGGTGTTCTTCGCCAGGATGGTGATCCCCTTCTCGCGCTCGAGATCCATTGAGTCCATGACGCGCTCGTTGACCTCTTGGTTGGCGCGGAACACGCCGGATTGCCACAACATCCCGTCCACGAGAGTCGTCTTGCCGTGGTCGACATGAGCGACGATCGCGAAGTTTCGGAAGTTGGCGCGCGAGCCCATGTGCGGAATACCCCGGAGAACGCCACGGCAAACGCCGTGGGGTGCCAGTCTACCGGGTCGCCTGCATGACGGTCTCCGAGCCGGCGTTCTCGCCGGCTCGGAGACCGGCCAGCCATTTTCGAGGACGACCGCCTCGCCCGCTCAGCCGAACAACTGCGCCATTCGGTAGAGGTCCTCCGGCACCAGCCGCGGCTCGGCAACCACCTCGGACAACTGGACAGCCTCCACGTTGTCCCCGCGCTTGATCGGAATCTGACCGAAGCGCCCCTCGCTTATCAGCTTGTAGGCGCCAACCCCGACACGTGTCGCCCAGATCCGATCGTAGGCAGTGGGCGTGCCTCCCCGTTGGGTGTGGCCGAGCACCGTCACCCTGGTCTCGAACCCCGTCACGTCCTCCAGCTGGCGCCCGAGGCGCTCTCCGATCCCGCGCCGGCTGAGCTGCTCATGACCGAAGGCATCCAGGGGCGCACCCGTGTCCGACGGTCTGGGTAGGCCAGTGACATCGGCCCCTTCCGAGACGGCGATGATACTGAAGGTCTTCCCTTGCTTGCGGCGGTCGTGGAGATGGGCGACGACCTCCTCAAGTGTGACCTCGAACTCGGGGATCACGATCATGTCGGCCCCACCGGCGAGGCCACCCATCAGTGTCACCCACCCGGCCTCGCGTCCCATCGCCTCGACCACCATCACTCGGTGGTGCGACGCAGCAGTGGTGTGAAGCCGGTCCACCGCCTCGGTGACAATTGAGACCGCGGTGTCGAAGCCGATGCAGTACTCCGTGACCGACAGGTCGTTGTCCACGGTCTTCGGCACGCCGACGACGGGCACTCCCCGCTTGGCAAGGGCGGCACCCACCGACAGTGTGTCGTCACCCCCGATGGTCACGAGCGCGTCCATGCCGAGGCGACCGATGTTGGCTATAACGGCATCCATCGCTGCGGGATTCGCCAGTGGGTTGACCCGAGATGAGCCCAGAATCGTGCCGCCCCGAGTCAGGATCCCCGACACGTCCGCAGGGCGCAACGAGACGGCATCGCCGTCACCGACCAGGCCGGCCCATCCGTTCTGCACTCCGAGGACATCGACTCCATCACCGAAAGCACTGCGTGCCACACCCCGGATCGCCGCGTTCAGCCCGGGCGCGTCTCCTCCACCAGTCAGGATCCCAATCTGCACGAGTTCCTCCGCTCTTTGGTTGAATTCCCGGGCGAGTATAACTCTGGGCGGGATGGCCGATCTGGCCTGTAGCCACACTCCAAAGGGGTTCCCGGAGGACGCCTGGACACAGCAGGTCGAGAGTCTCGCCCGCACTTGGCCGAGCGTGCGCCGACCGTCGCCGCGGGCGTAGCGCTTCTCGCGCTGGCAGCTGCCCCGTGGAGCTCAACGCTCGCGACGCCACGTCCCGAGCAACACCGCCGCGTAGCGGAAGCCGTAGAGGAAGTTCGTGCCCTTCTTCGAATGACCCGAGGCCCGCTCGTGCCACACCGCCGGGCGCTCGGTCACTCTCCAACCTCGCTTGAGGGCTGTGATCAACAGCTCGGCGGTCTGGTACTGATCCTGTTCCAGCCGGCCCTTCACGTCCGCCAACATCGTGACCCGCAGGGCCCTAAAGCCGTTGGAGGTGTCAGTGAGGTGAGCCCCGGTCAACAGGTTCATGAGCGTCGCAAAGAACACCACGCCGAGTTGCCGGTAGCGGTCCACCGTGTTGTCGACCCCGAGTCGCCGGGAGGCCACGACGAAGTCGGCCTCGTCGTCCACCAACGGCTGGAGCAACTGCGGCATCTCGCAAGGGTCGTTCTGGCCATCGGCGTCCAAGGTCACCACGTACTGGGCCCCCAGGCTCACGCACAGGTCATAGCCCACACGCAGAGCCACCCCGTGACCGAGGTTCACCGGGAACACGAAGGTGATGGCGCCCTCTTCCATGGCAACACGGGCAGTCTCGTCCTGGCCTCCGTCGACGATCACCAGAGGTGTGACCTCCAGCCCGCAGGCCGTCTTCGGGACACGCCGCAGCACGTCGCCGATGTTCGCCTCCTCCTCATAGGCGCAGATCAGGCCGACCACAGGAGTCAGCTTGAGGTCCCGGTACTGCTCGTCGAATTTCTGGCGCCCGATGTCGATGACGAGCCGCTGAAGCGCCCGCAGGCGGGTCTGCTGGTGGTCCGAGATGTTTGCCATGCCTGGAGCTCCTGAGGTTCAGCGAATGTTCGAAGTGGCGAAGACCTCGCACGGCGTGGGCCCTAGGTGCACGGGCGATTGCGGAACATCCCCCTTCATTCCGAGCCGGTGCATCTCCCGAATCCTGCCGACCGACGGTCTTCCTGGAATTGTCACTCGTCCTCCGGGGGCGGTCGTCCCCGAGAACCAGTGCCGTAGCTTTCCTGCGGGATGACCTTATCGCCCCCGGTCAGGCCATGGGGGCCGTGTGCGAGACGGGTCCAGGGCGTGCTAGCTCGCAAACCGACGGCCTCGTGTGCCAGACTCGCGATCCTGATGGAGGCCGGTTCAGACGCTGCCGGGTGCGTTCCGGCGACAGCGACGGGCGTTGCTCGTTGGGCAGTCTGCTCATCGTGTCCGCGAGGTTCACGGCGGTCCCCTCGCCGGCGTTGCCTCTGCGAATCCTTCGGCCGCGAGCTCCCACTGGCTGGCTACGTGCCCCTCGGCGAAACGCCGTGATCCCCGCGATGTCGCCTGAGCGGCAGGCGGCCATGAACCGGTGGGCGGTTTGGCTGACGGCGGCGGCGCTAGTCCTGTTCCCCTTCGTCTACGGCTTCGTGGCGCTCCACCGCGGTGAGGACGCGGACTGGGACCTAATGAACTACCACTTCTTCGATCCCTTCTGGGTCCTCGTCAACCACCAGCACGACATCATGCCGGCCCAGTTGCAGACCTACTACAACCCCCTTCTCGACTTCCCCTTCTACTTCGCGGCTCGCCACCTCTCCGCGCGCACGGTTGCCTACGGCATCGCCTTCGTGCAGGGCCTGTCGTTCCCGATCCTCTATTTCATCGCACGGGTGTTCACACAGCGGCGAGCGCTCGCTCTCGGCGCGGCGGGCCTGGGCATCTTCGCCGCTGGGGCGTTCTCCGAGATCGGGAGCGTCATGGGTGACACGCTCACGGCGCCGTTCCTCCTCGGTGGGATCCTGCTCGGCCTCTACGCGTGCCGCCCGCCCGCTCACGGCGCACGCCGCCGGGTCCTGACGTTGGCCGCGGCGGCCGGTTTGGTCTCAGGGTTCGGCTCTGGACTAAAGCTCTCCGCGTTCCCCTTCACCGTGGCCACCGTCATCGCGTTCTTGGTTATCAGCCTCCCGTTCACCCGCCGCTTGGCCCTGGCGTTCGCGTCCGGCTGTGGAGCGGTCGTGGGCCTGCTCCTCTCCTACGGATGGTGGGGCTACGAGCTCGCGACGCGATGGGGAAGCCCGCTGCTCCCCTATCTGAACCAGGTCTTCGCCTCTCCCTACGCGCCGCTTTCCTCTAACACCGACGCCAGACGGCTGCCGCACGGCGTGTTGCAGGCGCTCTTCTACCCGTTCCTCTGGACGGCACAGCCCCTGCGCACCAGCCCCCAGACGTTCCGGGAGCTGACCATGCCCGCTCTGGAAGCCGTCCTGCTGCTGCTGGTCATAAAGGCCGTCGCCGTGACCGCGCGCCGCCGGGCGTGGCGGCCGATCTTCGCCTCGGACGCAGAGCGCTTCATCGTCGTGCTCACAGTCGTCACCTACTTGATCTGGGTGGACATCTTTGCCATCTACCGGTACCTGATTCCTCTCGAGATGCTCACCTTCGTGCTCCTCGGAGTCTGCGTCCGGCGCCTGTTCTCACCGCTCAAGCCATGGCCGATCGCAGCCTGCCTGCTCGTGGCCATAATCGTTGCTTCACTCGTCACCGAACGGATCGACAACATCGGTCGCACCGCTTGGGCGGACAGGTACATAACCGTGCTGGTCCCCGCGTCCATCGTGCACCCGGCGGCATTCCTGATGGTCGGCTCGCAGCCGGACGCCTATGCGGTCCCCTACTTCCCGAGTGACGACTTCTTCGCTCGGATCCAGGGCAACATCCGGCCCACACCGACGGTGGAGGCCCGCATTAAGAAGGACCTGCGCGCTTACAGCCACGTCTATGTCTTCTGGGTCGACCCCAACGCGTTCCCGACGGACGCCGCCCTGCTCACCCAACCACGGCCCCCGTGGGCGACCTACGGCTTCACGGTGAGCACGAGCGGCTGCATCGCCATCCCGGCGAGGATCGGCACGGTCGGCCAGTCCGTGCACACCTGCCCGCTGGTCCGGTCCTGAACCGGAGCCGGGCCCACCGCCCGGCCCCGTCCGGGGGCTATCGAGACCGTCTGCCTCCGCCCGGCAGGGTCCGCGGCCGAAGGCGAGCCTCGAGCTCGGCGATGCGGCTGTCGCGGGCGTGGATGATCTCCTCCTGAGCGGCGACGAAGGTCTCGAGCTGTGCCACGTGAGCAGCTCGCGCCTTCAGCTCTGCCTCGAGATGGCGAACGTAGCCCTCGACCCGGTTGAGGTTCTCCGAGACGAAGTTGTCGAGAACGCTGGCCGGGGCTAGCAAGGGCACGAGCCCGGGCTCCTCGGCGCGAGCGTAGAAACGGTTGATCCCGTCGAAGGAAGCAAACAGGTACCCCTCAGCCAGCAGCTGCGGCTCCCAGCGCAAGTGGTTCTGCTGGTAAGACCATGGGTCTGTCGCCTCGACGACGACCACCCTCGGACGCCAGCGCGACCAGTTGTTCCCCGAGAGCACTTCCGGCTCCACTCCTTCGACGTCGATCTTGAGGAAGGAGATCTCTCCGGTGCAGTGTTCGTCGAGGACGTCTGCCAGCGTGCGCTGCCTGACCAAGCGCTCGCGCACCGGCCGGCCGGCCCGGACGTAGCCAGCGCCGACCTCCGCGTCAGTGGTCGACAGACCGCGTTCGTCACCGACGACGTAGAGCGTGACCTCGCCCGGGGCATCTCCGAGAGCCGCCTCCACGACGGCGTCACGCGGCCGGGCACGGCGCAGTTCGGCTGCCTCCTCGGCCAGAGGCTCCACATCGATACCGCTCCAGCCCGCTTCGTAGAAGTGCCTCGTGACCGAGCCCAGGTATGGTGACGAGGCCCCGACGTCGACATAGCGCCCGCTTGCGCCACCGATGCAAAGGGCACGGTGCAACACGACGTCCTCCGCGTTGGCGGCGTGCGAAATCATCCGCTCGGGAATGGAGCCCCCCGAGCGGAACTTGCTTCGCGCGTCCTCAGAGCGTTCAGTGGCCACGCGAGCCAATCAGCTTTCGCGCCCAGGTGCGTCCGAGACGCTCCAATGCCGGTCGCCTGCTCACTTGGCTCACGATGGCGTCCGCGACCCGGTAAGAAGCTCGGGCACGCATCGCGATCATCTCCTGCTCCGCCCACCTCACGGCCTTGGTGTGCTCTTCAACCTGACGCTCCATCTCACGGCAATAGGCGGCGCGGACCTCCAGGTCCCGTTTGAGGTAGGCCAACTCCGTTTCGAGAGTCTCGACCCGTTCGACCCACTCGCGTAGGCGTAGTTCGAGCTCCTGCACTTGCGCCTCGTCGACACCTGCCTCTTGCGCGGTGCGAGACCGCTCGCGGGCCGAGTCGTCGTTCTCGCCGGCACGCTGGAAGCTGAGCCAGGCTCCGTCCTCGGAGCCTTCGTCAAAAACTAGATCAGGGCCGGTGCTCGGCCGTCTCGGATCCGGGAGCTTCCTCATATGCCTGCCCTTTGTTCAGGTCGCAGCTCGGTGGCCATTCGGTCACCTGCGACTTCCGCCAGAATAGAGCCCCAGGTGACCCTGGATGTTTCGGACTTGCGCAGGGTGTCGAGCGCTTCGATCTCGGCCCGTTGCCTTTCCCAGGCCGCCCGGTCGGTGAGCAGCGCGACGAGCCCGTCGGCGAACTCCCTGGGGTCGTCGGCAACGAGCAATGCGTTGGTGCCCCGAAGGTCGATGCCCTCGGCCCCCACGGTGGTGGCCACCGTCGGCACACCGTACTGGAGCGCCTCCACGGTCTTGATCTTCACACCGGCCCCGTACCGCAGCGGCACGATGCAGGCGCGCGTCCGGCCGTAGAACTCGGCCATGTTGCTGACCTGGCCCTCGAAACAGATGCCACGACCCCCGACGTCGCGGGCCACCTTCGGTGGCTCGGGGCCGGACACGTGCACGCGTACCCACGGCACCCGGGCGCGGACGATTGGCAGCACCTCATGCACGAACCACACGAGTCCGTCGACGTTCGGTGATTCCGGCCCGGCCAGCCAGCCGGCCACCAAGAACGCGTCAGCGCGCTCGGCAAAGCCGGCCGGCGTGAGCGACAGGTCGCTGAGCCAAGGCTCGACCACCAGCGGCTCGCGAGCCCCGAGCGCGCGAAGCGCGGCCGCCTCGTCAGCGGACACGCAGACGATGGTGTCCACCGAGAAGGCCATCTCGGCCTCGACCGTGCGTGCTTCGTCGGCGGCGCTGCGCAATGCCTCACGGGCTTCTTCCGAGACGGCGAGCTCCGCCTGTGCTTCCAGGCGACGGTGGAACAGTGCCTCGGCGTCGTAACACAGGTGCGCCTCGGGTTGCAGCTCGCGGACGAGGGACCCGTAGCGCTCGAAGTTGTGCGGGCGCGAGATGATCACCACCTCGTAACGAGCCGAGCGACGGCGGAGGTGATCCCCGAGCGGCTGCGTCACGACGCCGACACCGAGGGCTCCGAGCACATCGGGGTCGTCGACGATCCCGATCGTCGGGAAGACCGAAACCCGGTAACCCGCCGCCGACATCTCCCGCACGACGTCGAACATCCGCTGATAGCCGGAGCCGAGTCGCGGATCCGGCAGCCGGTCGTCGATGACGAGTACCCGTGGCGGGGACCCCATGGCAAGGTGGACCGCCTCTTCGACGGAGTCGGCGTCGATCGGTTCGGCATGCGTCTCCCGCTCGAACACCTCGGGCCATTTCTCAAGGAGCCTTTTCCGGTGCGTAAGGCACAGGTACTCCTTGTAGAGCTGGGTCGAGCTCCGCGACTCGAGATGGCGAACGACCGAGCGCGGCTCGTAGAGGACGATGTTGCCCCGCTCGGCGATCTTGAGGCAGAAGTCGACATCCTCGTAATAGGCCGGGAAGTACTCCTCGTCGAGGCCTCCTAGTTCGTTCCAGATGTCTCGCCTGACGAGGAAGTTCAGCGCGCTGCAGTACTCGACACGACGGCGGAACCTCAACGACACGTCGTCGCCGGGCAGATCGCGGCCTACGCCGTAGCTCGAGCCGTCCTTCCAGATGATCGAACCGGCTTCCTGCAACGAACCGTTGGAAAGCAGGACGCGGCCACCGACCGCACCCACTCCCGGCGTCTGGGCCGCCTCGACGAGAGGTGCCAGCCAGCCGGGCTCAGGCTCGGCGTCGTCGTTCAGCAGTACCAGATAGACACCGCGCGCCTGGCGCGCCCCGAGGTTGCAGCCCCCCGCGAAGCCCCGGTTCACTCCTGACCGGACCGTGACGATACCGCTCACTCCGAACGCGAGGTCGTCCGAGACGCTCGCATCGACTCCGTTCTCGACCACGATGACCTCGAAAGGCACGTCCTTGGTGTTCATGGCCAGCGCCCGGAGGCATCCCAGCAGGTCCGGTGCGGCACCCGTCGCGACGATGATCACCGAGACGATCGGGTCCGGCGACGGACTGAACTGCACTATTGCTGCCGCTGTCGACTGCACAAGGTGCTCCTTCAGGGCGAGCACACGGCTCGCGTTGACGTTCCATTTGTTGTAGCACAACTCCCCTTATTCGGCCGAACTTCCCCCGGGTCACGACTGCTCGGTCCGGGGCCTCGGCTGACGGCTGCCGTGCGTGGAGGTCCTGGTGAGTGAGCCTGCAGCGCTCGAACTGCCCTCGGCGGCGGTCAGACCGTGCTTCTGGCGAAGGCCTTGAGGACGATCAGCCACACGTGAAGCACGGCCTCGCCCCGTCGCAGCACGGCCGTGCGGGCAAGAACTGGTCGGTACGGCCCCAGGTACTGAAAGGCGCTTTCGAACAGTGCGCCGGTGGTGCTCAGGAGAAGGATCTCGGCCGGGCGCCTCACGGCGAGCATCGCCACATCGGGCGTCGTGAGCACCCCGGGATTGCTCGGAAGTGAATTGAACCGTCCGTGGTACATGCCTACCGGCTCGGTGAGCACGCCGCTCGGGTCGAAGGGGAACCACATCAAGAGCTGCTCGCCGCGATAGGTGGCGTTGCCAACGAAGGTCGGGAGATCTGCGCTGACCTGGTACCAGTCGATGGACAGGCTCGCGTCGCCGCCAAGAGCGGTGGAGTACGGAGCCGCCGGGTCGGCTGCTCGCGCCAGATCCGGCAGTGGCGCGTGCAGGGGGCTTGGGGTGACCGTGAGGACCAACAGTGACCCCGCCACGGCGACGACGGTCGTCGCCACGCCCAGCACCGACCAGAACTGAGGGGAAGACCGCGGCCCGCGTGCGCGGTTGAGGAGTCTCGCGGCTCCCGAGAACACTGCCGGAACCACGGCCAAAGCTGCGCCGAACGGAAGCCACCCGAATGCCGGTGGGTGCGGGTCGACCTCATAGGCGAGAGGGATACCCACGAGCAGGGCGGCAGGCAGCCAACGCGCGAGGCGGCGGCGCGACAGCGGCTGGCACAGCTCGGCGAGCATCGTCGCCAGCGCCAGGCATGTCACGCCCCAGAGGGTCGAAGAGAAGTAGTACATCTCGAGGGCTTCGACGTGGTAGCCGAACTGCAGGTAGGCGAAGACGGCGAACTGCGCGGCGCACACGAGGCCGACGAAGAGCTGGGGCGTCGCGACGGCACGCAGCGTGCGTGCAAAGGTGACCCCGAACGCGACGATGACCGCAGGAGGAACCAGCAGGTACGCCAGATAAGGAGCCCAGCGCCAGTTGGCGGAGTGGAACAGCAGGATCTGTCCCGGCTGGTTCAGATAGGCCGCCGCGGCGAAAGTCGGCCGGATGAAGTCGAACTGGCCGAATATCAGTGACGAAGCGACCATGAGGGCCAGCGTGGTCAAAACGGCGACACCCGCCATGACGGCACCGTCGCTGACGATGTGCTCCCTGGCCCGCAGGAGCCGCACAACGGCGTAGACGGCGACTGTCGTGCCGGCGAGCACCATCCCCATGCCATGGGACCAGATCGCCAAGGTCAGCAACAAGCCGGCGAGGACTATGCAAACCGAGCGCCATCGGCCTCGACATGGCATCGCGAGGCACCCAACCGCGCCCGCTACATAGGAAACGACCGCCGAGTTCGGGTAGTCGGTCCCCCAAGCCGTGATGACGACTGGCGAACTGAGCAGCGCGACGACGGCGAGGGCCCCCGCCGGGATGCCATAAAGCCGCCGCAGCAGCACGTAGGCAGGCACGATCGCGATCAGCGCGAACAGGTAGCGAGTGGCGAAGAAGCCGGGCACCGCGCCGAAGGCGACATAGAAGAGACGGGCGACTACGAGGAATCCCACTTGGGCTCCTTCGCGCAGTCGTGCCGTCGGCTCCAAAGCAGCCGAGTACCGCAGGAACATCTCACGCGGATCGACGAGGTAGATCGTGTGCATAGCGGGGTCCGGCAGGGTGCTGGGAGCCATGCCCCGGATCCTCAGGACGAAGTACGCGACGAGTGGCGAAAGCGCGACCGCGAAGGCCTCGGCGACGAGCGCAGGCCGGCTGTTACGGCGACGGTGCCTTGGCGCGTTGGCGACAGGCGTCGCCTCGGCCGGCAAGGTATCGGTCACGAGCACCGGACGACCCTACCAAGCTATGCCGGTCCGGCGAAGTCGAGCTGCTACGCCTGTGACTACACTCGCTCCGTGCTCAACGGCAAACAGATCACGGTCGTGCTTCCCGCCTACAACGCAGGGGAGACCTTGAAGCGGACCGTCGATGAGCTCGACCGTACCGTAGTCGACGAGGTCCTCTTGGTGGACGACGCGAGCGGCGACGACACCGTGGCGCAAGCAGAGAAGCTCGGCCTGCTCTCGATCCAGCACGACAGGAACCGGGGCTACGGCGCCAACCAGAAGAGTTGCTACAAGGCGGCGCTCGAGCTCGGCGCCGACATCGTCGTCATGCTCCATCCCGACTACCAGTACTCACCGCTGCTGGTGCCCGCCCTGGCGGCGATGATCGCCTACGGGCAGTACGACTTCGTTCTCGGGTCTCGCATCCTGGCCCAGAACTCGATGGCCAGAGGCATGCCCGCATACAAGTACGCGGCCAACAGGGCCCTCACGTTCTTCGAGAACGCCGTGCTGCGCCAGAAGCTGTCCGAGTATCACACCGGCCTGCGGGCCTACAGCCGTGACCTGCTCGAGGCTCTGCCGTTCGAGAGGAACTCGGACGACTTCGTCTTCGACAACCAGATCATCGCTCAGGCGGTCAAGTTCGGCGCGAACATCGGCGAGCTCTCCTGCCCGACCCGCTATGCGGCGGACTCGTCCTCGATCGGCTTCGGCGCAAGCGTCCGCTACGGCTTGGGCGTGCTGCGAACCACCGCCCAATACCGCCTGCACCTGAGCGGGGTCAGGCACTACACGTTCCTCGACTTCGCGCCCCGCGCGGCGACCGCTCCTAGCGCTTAGAGGCTTCACCCCTCGGCGCGTGCTTCCCAGCACAACCTGACGCGCAAGCGACGCGACACGCCACGAGGGCGAGGCACCTTGGGCGTGTCCGCTCAGGCGCTCTCCACGAACGCCTCGGTGAATTGGCTCTCGTACAGCTCCGCGTAGAAGCCCTTCTTCTCCAGCAGCTCTTCATGGCTGCCCTGCTCGACGATGCGACCGGCGTCCATGACGACGATCGTGTCCGCGTTGCGGATGGTGGAGAGCCGGTGCGCGATCACGAAGCTCGTCCGCCCATGCCGCAACTGGGCCATCGCCTGCTGGATGAGGACCTCGGTCCGGGTGTCGACGCTGCTTGTCGCCTCGTCGAGGATGAGGATCGTAGGGTTCGCCATGAACGCCCGGGCGATCGTGATGAGCTGCTTCTGCCCAGCCGAGATGTTGGAGGCGTCCTCGTCGACCACCGTGTCGTAGCCCTGCGGCTGAGTCCGCGCGAAGTGGTCGACGTGCGCGGCCTCAGCCGCGGCCATGACCTCCTCGCTCGTGGCGCCATCGCGCCCGTAGGCGATGTTGTCCCTGATCGTCCCGGTGAACAGCCACGTGTCTTGAAGGACCATGCCGAATGTCCGCCTCACGTTGTCACGGGTGAGGTCGCGCGCGTCCACACCGTCGAGCAGGACGCGCCCCGAGTCGATCTCGTAGAAACGCATTAGAAGGTTCACGATGGTCGTCTTGCCCGCGCCCGTAGGCCCGACGATCGCGACGGTCTGGCCGGGCGAGACCGAAAGGTTGAAGTCGTCAATCAGCGGCTGCGCGGCCTCGTACCGGAAGCTCACGTGCTCGAGGTCGACGCTACCCTCCGGTTCGAGGAGCTTTGCGGGCTCCGCGCGGTCGGGCTCTTCCTCTTCCGCGTCCAAGAGGGCGAAGACCCGCTCCGCCGAGGCGACGCCGGACTGCAAGAGGTTCATCTGGCTCGCCACCTGGGTGATCGGCATCGTGAACTGGCGGGAGTACTGGATGAAGGCCTGGATGTCCCCGAGCGAGAGCGCGCCCGATGCGACGCGGTACCCCCCGATGACAGCTATCACCACGTAGTTCAAGTTCGCGAGGAACTGCATGGCCGGTTGGATGACGCCGGAGAGGAACTGGGCGCGGAAGCTCGCCTCGTACAGGGGCTCGTTCTCGCGGTCGAACTCCTCTATCGACGCCTCGCTCCGCCCGAATATCTGCACGAGGGCGTGTCCGGTGTACATCTCCTCGACGTGGCCGTTCAGCGCTCCGGTACGTGCCCATTGCGCGGCGAACTGCACCTGCGAGCGTCGCGCGACGAAGAACGTCACGACCAACGAGAGCGGGATGGTTATGACCGAGACGCCTGCCAGCAAGGGGCTGATCCAGAACATCATCGCCATCACACCGAGGATCGTGAGCATCGAGCTAAGCAGCTGGCTCAAGCCCTGCTGGAGAGTCGTCGTGACATTGTCGATGTCGTTGGTGACGCGGCTCAGGATGTCCCCATGCGAGTGCCTGTCGAAGTAACGCAGAGGCAGCCGGGCGAGCTTGGCCTCCACGTCCTCGCGCATCCGGTACACGGTCCGCTGCGCGACCCCGGCCATCACGTAGCCCTGAGCCCAGTTGAGGACGGCCCCGAAGAGGTAGACCAACCCGGCGAGGCCGAGCAACATGCCCAGATGCCCGAAGTCGACTCCTCTCCCCGGGGTGACCGACATTCCTCTGAGCATGTCGGCGAGCTGCCCCTCGCCCCTCGATTGCAACAGGGCGATCACCTGCTGCTTGGACATCCCTACGGGCAGCCGCTTTCCGATGACCCCGTTGAACAGGACGTCGGTCGCGTCACCGAGGATCTTCGGGCCGAACACCGTGAACACGACGCTCGCGGAGGCCATCGCTATCACAGAGCCAATCCGCATCCTCTCCGGTCGCAGTCGTCGCCCGAGACGCCGCACTGTGTTGCCGAAGTCCTTGGGACGCTCGACCGGCATCGACATCCCCGGGCGGCCCGGTCCGCCGAAGCCTCGTCCCATCCCGGGTCGCTGGCGAGCAGCAGGTGTGCTCATGCGGCTTGCTCACCGAGCTGGGAGGTGACGATCTCCCGGTACTCAGGGCAGGTGGACAAGAGCTCCGCGTGCCTGCCGATCCCCACTATCCGGCCGTCGTCGAGCACGATGATCCGGTCAGCGTGCAGGATCGTGCTCACGCGCTGAGCCACGATCAGCACGGTCGCGTCCGCAGTCTCGGATCGCAGAGCGCCCCGGAGCTTCGCGTCTGTGGCTGCGTCCAGCGCCGAGAAGCAGTCGTCGAACAAGTAAATGGCCGGTCGCTTCACGAGCGCCCTCGCGATTGACAATCGCTGTCGCTGGCCACCGGACACGTTCGTGCCGCCCTGGGTGATCTCTGCTTCCAGCCCTCCCGCCATCGCGGAGACGAAGCCACTGGCCTGGGCGACCCCGAGTGCCTGCCACAGCTCCTCCTCAGTGGCGTCGGGCCGCCCGAAACGCAGGTTCTCGGCCACCGTGCCGCTGAACAGGTACGCCTGTTGTGGCACCATGCCGATCTTCGCCCATAGGGCGCTGCGCGCCTGGTCTTTCACGTCGACCCCGTCGACGAGCACGGCGCCGCTCGTCACGTCGAAAAGTCGAGGGATGAGGTTGAGCAACGTGGTCTTGCCCGAGCCCGTGCCACCGATGATCGCCGTCGTCTCGCCAGGCAGGAGCGAGAAAGACAGGTCGTGCAGCACCGGTTCCTCGCTGCCCGGGTACCGGAAGTCGACCTCTCGCAGTTCCACCCGGCCTACCGAGGAGGCCGGGACGACGGCTTCTTGCGGGTCGAGGACTGAAGGCTCGGCGCGCAGTACCTCCTCGATCCGGTCGGCACTGGCGACGGCCCGCGGTAGCAGGATCACCATCATCACGGCGATCATCACCGACATCAGGATCTGGAGGATGTAGCTGATGAACGCCGTCAGGTTCCCGATCGGCATGCTCCCACTGGCGATCAGATGGCCGCCGAACCAGATCACCGCGACGGTCGACAGGTTCATGATCCCCATGACCGTCGGCAGCGCCAGCGCGAACATCCGGTTCACGCGGAGTCCCGTGTTCGTGAGTGCACCGTTGGCGTCGGCGAAGCGCTGGCGCTCCCTGTCGGTACGGATGAACGCCCGGATGACCCGCACGCCGGTGATCTGCTCGCGAAGCACGAGATTGACCCGGTCGATCCTGGACTGCATCGACCTGAACAGTGGGACCGCCTTCGACATGAGGATCAAGATGACTACGAGCATCAGCGGAACGACCACAACGAGCAGCGTCGAGAGCCTCACGTCCTCCTTGAGCGCCATGATCACGCCGCCCACGCACATGATCGGCGCCAGCACCATCATCGTGAGGGCCATCTGCAAAAACAGCTGGATCTGCTGGACGTCGTTGGTATTGCGGGTGATGAGCGAGGGCGTCCCGAAGTGGTTGATCTCCTGTGCCGAGAAACGTTGCACCGACCTGAACACGGCGGCACGGATGTCCCGGCCCAGGCCCATCGAGACCCTGGAAGCGAAGTAGACGGCGACCACCGACATCGCACCCACCACGAACGTGATGCCGAGCATCCACGCCCCCGTGACCCAGATGTAGTGGATGTCCCCCTTCTCGATGCCGTTGTTGATGATGTCCGCCGTTAGGTTCGGCAGGTACAGGTTGGAGATCGCTTGCACTATGAGCAGCGCTACGACCAGGCACACTTGGCTGGTGTAACGGCCGGCGTAGCGACGGACGAGGCTGATCAGCACGGACCGACCCCGGCCGGGCGTGTGCCGGATCCTCGCCTCTGACTGAGGGCGGCTCCCGATCGCGTGAGCTTCCTCGACACGACTATGGAATCGTCAACCGCCACGGGCGTCCTCCAAGTCACGCTCCAACGATGTCGCGAACCGTTGCAGCATCGAAGCGAACGCCTCCAAGTCCTCGTCGTCCCAGCCCTCGAGCAGCCTGTCAAACCAGGTCCGTCGGGCCTTCAACACCCGATCGAGCGTTCGTCGCCCCTTCTCGGTCAGAGCGATCCGAGTGGCGCGATGGTCCTCCGGATCGGCATGACGGCCCACCAGGCCCTCTCGCTCCAACTGCTGGATCTTTCGCGTGACCGTCGGCGCGTCGACACTGAGCAGGTCCGCGAGGCTCGTCACCCGCACGGACTCCCCCTGCCCCTGAAGCATGTAGAGCAGCGCCCCTCCGGCGCGGTCGATCCGGACACCTGCCGAACGGAGCAGGCGTTCGTGAACACGGACCTGGCCCATGGAACGCCCCACGATCCAGAACGCCTCCCGGATCTCCGCGACGGATTCGTTCGCCGGCTTCGGCACTGGCCCTGCCGGGGGCCTTTTAGTTACTTGCGGCACGTAATTATCTTAGTGCCTCGTCAGGCACGCGCCAATCGGTCCCGCCGCACGCCAATGCCCGGCCTCCCGGCTCCGTTGCCGAGGTCACGCGATCACCCCCCGAGGAGGTAGGCCACGACGTCGGCTGCCTTGTAGCTGCCACGACCCTCGCCGAGCAGCCCAGGCAGGAACGAGAGGTCCTGTCCGATGGTCGCGAGGGGGGGTTCCACGGCTCCGTCGCGGTGGCGTTGCCCAAGCCCAACAGCCGAGATGAGCCCGTTGCACACGCAGCGTCGCTCGGCAGTGTCCTCCAGCCTGCCTCCCTTGCGCACGTACGCGGAAGAGGGCTCCGCTGGGCACCGGTAGCCGATGTCGCCGTCCTGTGTTCGGTACGGGACGCGCAAATAGCCGGCCTCGCACACGCGCCGGCGTCGCGCGTACACCTCCGGTTCCGCGACGGTTCCGGGCAGGTCGGCCACTTTGAACGGGAAACCCGTGGGCGAGGCCAAAGGATCCGTGCGCACGTGGAGCGTTCCCGACAGGGCACTCTGGATGAATGCCCTCTTCAGCGACGGGTCGAAGCCTGATTCCTCACACAGGGCGAAGGCCGATCCGACCTGAACACCGCTGGCCCCTGCAGCCAGGGCCGTCTCGAGCAGGTCGCGGCTCGCGTAGGCGCCCGCGAGCCAGTACGGCAAACCGAGCGCGGCCAACTTCTCCAGGTCGACTACGTCGCGTGCCCCGTAAACGGGCTGCCCCTCCCGGTCAAAGCTGAGCGGGCCTCGGGGAGGAGCATTGTGCCCCCCCGCCACAGGACCCTCGACCACGAACCCGTCCGGCCGCGTCCGGGCCTCCCGAGCCAGATATGAGGCAAGCACATGCGAAGCGACTATGGCTAGGAACCGCGGGCGGTGCAGCTCCACGCCCGAACCCGCCACCAGCTCTGGGTGCACTCCAACTGTGTACCGGGTGGTTCCACCACCGACGACGTCGACGGACACCTCTCCGGCGTGGCCTGCGGCCAGGGCATCGAGCAGGCCCGGGAGCTCGGCGGGGATCCCGGCTCCGACGATCACGTAGTCGACTCCGGCCAACATGGCGCCATAGGCCGCCGCCGGCGTGGCCATTTGTATCTTCTCGAGGTAGTTGACCCCCACCAGCCCGTCGTGGCCCTCCTTGGCGAGGAAAATCTCCACGAAATTCGCTACGACAACAAGATCGACCGCGCGTTGGCTCGGGTCCAGTGACAAGCGCGGCACGAGGCGGAACGGCTCCCCGGGGTCAATGCCCCCTTCGACGAAGTAGCGCGCGAGGATCTCTTCGGAGACATCCGCGCTCGGGAAGCTGGCAAGCGCCCGGCGGATGTTGCCTCCGGAGTCTCCCAGTTGGAGCCGGCGGGCCAACAGGGTGTCCAGCGCGACTCCAGAGACAACCCCCAGCTGGCCTGTCACGGCAACTGCTCGCGCCAACGGCCAGCCCGAGACACCGACACCCATTCCGCCCTGGATGATGACTGGCAGGTCGCTCTCAGCGCGCCAGTTCGTCACCGTCGATCCTTCGCGAGGGCTCCATGTCCGCTACATCTGAGCAGAGCCTTCGATGATGATCACTGATTAGGACAGCCGAGGTCGGTCCTTCGATACCGCGAGGCTAGCCGACGACCCGATGTGCTCGACGAAACGCCTCCGCGACCGGGCGAGCGAACCTCGCTCGTAAGAGCTGCGATCAGGCCCGCACCGCGTTCACACCTTCAGCAGGTACGCCCGGCCGGCGTGACCAGCGTGCTCGGGTGCGCCCACCACGAGTGTCGTTTCCCATAGACCAAGCGAGAACCCGAACTCGTCACTCGGGGCTGTGTCCAAGCCCTTCAGCTCGCCCGCCTGCTTCCAGCCTCCTGACGTCTTGGTGAACATGTACACCCGGCCGGCGCCGGACGCGTGCCCGGTCGCACCCACGACAATCCCCGTGCTCGCGATCGCCACCGAGATCCCAAAGCCGTCCACGGGAGCAGTGTCCGAGCCCCTCAGCTCGGCCGTCTGCTTCCAGCCGCTGGCTTTGGTGAACACGTACGCCCTGCCGGCACTCTTGGCGTGGAGGAATGCTCCCACAACGACTGCGGTACCCGAGATCCCCACCGACCAGCCGAAGTGATCACCGGCGATTGTGTCCAGTCCCTGCAGCTTCGCGGCCTGTGTCCACTTGGTCCCGGTCTTGGTGAACACGTACGCCCGGCCGGCGGCCGCGGCGCGGTTGGTTGCACCGACGACCATGGTCGGCCCGGAGATTGCCACCGAGGAGCCGAACTGGTCCCCGGGGAGGATGTCTGCGCTCTTGAGCTCGGCAGTCTGCGTCCAGCCCTTCGGCGTTTCGGCGAACACGTACGCCCGACCGGCGTTGTTGGCGTGGCCGTATGCCCCTACCACGATCGCCTCGCCCGAGATGGCCACCGACCAGCCGAAGTAGTCCCCGGCCGTGGTGTCCGAGCCCTTCAATTCAGCGGTCTGCTTCCAGCCGCTCGGCGTCTTTGTGAACACGTACGCCCGGCCGGCGTGGTCCGCGTGGTCCCCTGCACCCACGACCGCTGTATTGCCCGAGATCGATACCGAGGAACCGAACTCGTCGCCCGCCGCGGTGTCGGAACCCTGCAGTTCGGCCACCTGTTTCCAGCCGGACCCTGCCATGTCGAACACGTACGCCCGGCCGGCGTGGCCGGCGTGGTCGTATGCGCCCACGATTGCCGTCGAGCCTGAGATCGCTACCGAGGAACCGAGACTGTCGCCTGCGACGGTGTCGGAGCCCTTCAGCTCCGCCAGCTGCTTTCCGATCGGCGTCGAACTCCGTGGGCTTGCGGCGACCGCCGAGGCGCTGCACGCCAGAAGGGGCAGGGCGACTGCTCCTGCCGCGACGAGACTGGCTAACCGGGACGTGCGCATGTGACCCCTTCGATCATCGGTGACGCTTGAAAATCTCGACGACATCATTGCCAGCCCGCAGACCCCTTGCAACACCGCCCGGCCAGGAGGGGGCAATAGCCCGTCCTTTTACGCTTGACTGCGTGAACGACGCCTTCGCAGCCGGGTACCGCTTCTTGATGTGTCAGGCACGCCTGCTCGAACGGCGACTGTTTGCCACGTGCTTCCTGGGCTGGCCCGCGACAGGTGTCGTTGATGCCCTGCGTGGCTACCAGAACGAAGATGGCGGCTTTGGCCAAGCTCTCGAACCCGACACGCGCTGCCCGGCCAGCCTCCCGATCTACGTCGAGACCGCCTTTCAGGTCTTGATCACCGCCGGCACGGTCGACAGGTCCATGGTGCTCCGGGCTTGCGATTTTCTGGCCCGCTCGGCCGGCGAAGCTGCCTCGGGGGGCGCCGTGCCGCTCGCATTCCCGATCATCGAATCCTTCCCCCGCGCGGGGCACTGGACCGAGTGGACCTACGCGCCGGGTCTCAACCCGACCGCCGGCCTTGTCGGACTGCTCTACCAGATGGACATAGAACATCCCTGGCGGGAACAAGCGGCGCGGTACTGCTGGCAACGACTCGAGTCCGGCGACCCACTCGACAGCGCACACACCCTCTCCGAGGCGCTGGTGTTCCTCGGGCACGTGCCCGAGCGCGACCGCGCCGACAGCTGCGCAGCAGAAATCACCCGCCACCTGGACGCGGTCCCCGGGTTCCATCTCGTCCCCACAACACCGGGTTACGGACTCTCACCACTTCATCTCGCGCCGGCTCCAAGCTCACGATGGCGCAGGCTCTTCACAGACGCCCAGATCGTCGCCGACCTCGACCACCTGGCACGCAACCAACAGCCCGACGGCGGATGGCCGATCAACTGGGAGCCGCCCAGCGACGCTGCCGCCCTCGAGTGGCGAGGCGTCGTCACTCTCCAAGCCCTGCGCACCCTCACGTCCTACGGCCGCATCACCGCCGGTTCCTGAGCTCTCACCCACCTCTTGCCAGGGTGCCGGCGACCTCAGTTCAGCCGGCGGCCGCACAAAAGGCCGGGAGCACGATCAGCTGAGCTCGGGTACTACCTCTTCGCGAAACATCCGCAGCTGCGTACTGTCGAACGGGTGACCGACGCCGATCACGCAATGAGAGATGCCGACCTCGGTGTAACGCCGGAGCTGGTCGGCGACTTCGCCCGGTGTGCCAAGGAGCCAGTGACCTCGTTGACCTTCGATCTCCTGGCCGTGGCTCGCAGCTGTCCGCGACGCGAGGTCCTCGGCGCTCTCGTGAGTCCGCGCCAGGGCCATCAGCGGGTGCACCGACAGCTCGATCTCGCCAAAGTCCCTCCCTACCTCCTCGCAGCATCTCTTGAGGAGCGCGGCCCGCTCGGCGCACTTCGACGGCGAGCCTTGCATGTTCCAGATCGTCGCGTGCTTCGCGGCCAGTCGCAGGGTCCCCAGGCCCGATCCGCCTATCGTGATCGGCGGGTGGGGCTGTTGCAGGGGCTTCGGCTCACAGGGCGCGTTCTCGACGCTGTAGTACTTCCCCGCAAAAGTTGTCCGGTGCTCGCGCCAGAGCGACTTCACGATCTCGAGCGCCTCCGCGAGGCGGCCGTAACGCTCTGCAAGAGACGGGAAAGGCAACCCGTAGGTCCGGAACTCCCTTTCCGCCCAAGCCGCCCCGAGAGAGAACTCGAGCCTCCCGCCACTGATCTGATCTACCAGGGCGGCACTCTTCGCGAGCGTGGCCGGGTCGCGATAGAGGACCCCGTTCACCAGGACCCCGACGCGAACGCGTATGGTGAGGGTCGCCATGGCCGCGAGGGTCGTCAGGGCATCGAAGCAGGGACCGTCGTCCGGCCCTGAGAACGGCAGCAGGTGGTCGCTAGTCCAAGCAGAGTCGAAGCCGAGATCCTCGACCGACCGCAGCCCCGCGACGTAGTCCTGCCAGCTGGTGCGCTGAGCCTGAAGCTGCACCCCGAAGTGCAACGGCCGACCTCGAACCTCCATGAACGCTCCTCCGTCTCACCCCACACCGGCCCGCCGGTCCACGGTCGCGCCTCGTCCGAGAGGCGATCCTAAGTCCCAACTGCTCGTGGGCGCAGTTGTGACGAGTGACTGGCGCGATCGACAACGATTTCGGCGAAGAGGACACACAGAAAAGAGGCAGCTACGAGAGTTCCTGGTGGGCGCTGCAGGACTTGAACCTGCGACCTCAGCCGTGTGAAGGCTCATGGTCAGCTCTTCGTGTACCGGTCACGACGGAGTGAAGTCCCTGGTCAAAGACTATGCCGATCCATCGCGACGCAGTGGCGAGATCACGTCGTGCCCCTTGCGTGCCCCATCGCGAACGGCCGGAACCGGTGCGTAGGCACGATCCAGGCGTGCCATGAGCTCGTCGTCTGCGGCCGGAAAGAGGTGGCCGTAGCGGTCGAGGGTGAAGCTCACCGAGGTATGCCCAGCGAGCGCCGCGATGTGCTTCGGGTTGGCGTCCTCCGCGATCCAGAGGGCGACCGCGGTGTGGCGGAGATCGTGCGGGCGAAGAGGCGCAAGGCCGGCTCTGGCCACGGCTGGTTGCCAGAAGCGCCGGCGCCACGACCCAGCGCGAAGCGGGCCGCCCTCAGGCGCGGTAAAGACAAGCTCGGGACCTGCCCAGTGCTCGATGTGCATGGCGAGCTCGTCGGCGACTTGTCGAGGAATAGGAACTTGTCGCCGGCCGGCGCGGGTCTTCGGCGGTCCGAAGTAGAGGTGTCCTTCCGCCTCGACGCAGACCTCGGCGACGTCGATACGTCGGCGAAGCAGGTCGACCCTCGATCGCTTGAGGCCGGCGAGCTCGCCGATGCGAAGGCCTGCGAACGCCCCGACGAGGACGAGTGCGCGGTAGCGCGGGTCGATCGCATCGGACAAGTCGGCTACCTCGGCCGGCGACAAGAAACGCATCTCGTGCTGCTCGATCCGGGGCAACGGTAAGGGCTTGCACGGCGATACGGCGATGAGGCGGCCGTCGACTGCAGCCGTGAGAATCTTGCCGAGCAGCCGGGCAGCCTTCACGACCGTCGCCGGAGCGAGCGTGGACGAGAGATCGGCAACCCAACCGCGTACGTCGAGCTGGGTGATCTCAGCCAGCATGCAGTCTCCGAAGCGGGGCAGGACGTAGCGGTTGACGTAGCCCTCGTCTCGGACTCTCGTGCTCGGGCGAAGGTCGACCGTCGTTCGCCACCACTCGGCGGCGAAGTCTCCGAAAAGCCGCCGGCCCAGGCGCGGGTCGGTCCACTCGCCGCGGCGCTGGTCGGTCTCGATCGAAGCGAGGCAACGTTCTGCGGCCGCACTCGTCGCGAATGTTTCGGGCGCGCTGATAAGCCTGCCGGCGCCATCGGGGTAACGCACCTGCCATCGGCGGCTTGGGAGCTGCCGGATGCGCCCGAATCGGCGGCGCTTCGTCACGGGGCGGCCTCCCGAACAGTCGCGGGCTGTCGCGGCGTGTCAGTGGAACTGGTTCGCCGGCCGGCCGGCCGGGGCCGCCGTGCGTCCGAGACTGAGGGTTCTGGATGAGCGAGCCCATCGCCGAGTAGCTGGCGCGCTTCGCTCCAGCTCTTGGCGGTGCTCGCCTTTCGGAGCGCTCCTTGCAACGCCTCGACCTCTTCGCGCAGGCTCGGGCGCGGTGCCGGCTCTCCGACCGCTAGGCCCTCGTCTCGCCGGCGCTGCCGATAGGCACCTTGCCGGTGCGCAGGAGAGCAGTATTTGGGCGCAGGGCCACGGGCAGACGGCAGGGTGCGGACTTCGCCGCAGTAGGCGCAGCGGATCGTCCGGACCACTCGTTTCGTTACCATATACCCGTCACCATACATGACACGCACGGCGGCGTGACGAGTCCCGCGGGGGGTTGTGTACTCCGCGGCGTTTTCGGCTGCCCCGTGTGGCCACGACCCTCGGCGATAAAAGGCAAACGGCGCCAGCGAGCCTGGCCCACGGCCGGCTTCTGGAGCGGCGCGCACGCGAGTGACAGACGAGGTCGACAGGAAGCCGGTCACACGCCCGCCTCCCGTGCCTCGCCCCGGAAGAGCTTGCCTCCCAATATCGAGACGGTAGGAGTGAAAGGGATTTGCTCTCCGGTCTCGAACTCGCCGAGCACAGCGCCCATGCTCCCGGTGTCGGCGAAGTCCCACGACGCCATGTCCTCGGTCCCCGAAGCGAGCACACGAGTCAGCACATAGGTGGGTGGCCGATCGTTGGTCCAGCAGAGCACTGAAGCACTGAGATCGTCACCAAACTCGTAGGAGACGATGCCAGCGCCGTCATCAGTTGCGGAGAGCCGCCAGCCGGGCCGATCGAAGAACAGGCGGGCGAGCTCGAGCCATGGCTCGACGGCGTGCGGACCCTCGCAGGCGAGAGCGAGAAACGACAGCGGCACGAGAGGCTCGGCCGGTGGGGTCTCGGGACCACTCAGCGCGCCGAGCACGGCCTGACCTATCGACAAGAGCCGCTCCTGCGTCACCCTTGTGTACCCCGCGGTTGTCTCGGGGTCGGCGTGGCGGGCGAAAGTCTGCACCGCGCGCAGGTCGCCGGTCTCGTCGTTCGCGACGGTGAGGCAGGTGTGACGGAGGCGGTGAGCAGCCACGTCGCCGATACCGGCTTCCCTCGTGACCGAGCGCACCCATAGCCATACCGTGGCCGGCGTGACATGGGCGCCGGACTGACCGGGAAAGAGGAAGGGCGAATCGTGCGGTAACCCATCGACGGCACGCATGACGAGCTCGGGAATCGGCAGGGACGCGTCGCGCTGGCACTTGCCGACGAAGCGCACCCAGCCGTTCGAGAAGTCGGCGAAGCGCAGCTTCGCGATCTCGAAGCGGCGAAGACCGAGCAACAGGCCGAGCATCACAGCGACGCCGCGGCGGCCTCCCTCGGCGACAGCGACAGCAAGAAGCTTTTGTGCCTCCTCGAGCTCCAGAGGTTTCGGCAGCAAGGGAGGCTTGCGGGGAGGCCGCACGGCGCCGATCGGTGCGTCATCGGCATCGAGCGCCGCGTAGTATGCCCGGAGGGCGGAGCGGAACGACCGGCGCGATGACCCCGAGAGCGTCTCGCTGTACTCAGCGAGCGTCCGGGCGTCGAGCTCAACCAAGGAAAGGCCGCGCATTTCGGCCCAGCACTCAGCGCGCCAGAGCATCGACGAGTAATGGCTGATGGTCTTGTCGCTCATGCCGTCGCGGAGCATTCGCTCCCGTGTATCGCGCACGCGCGCGGCGCCGGCGTTGTCGGTGCGCTCCCAGGCGTGCCCGCTGTGAGGAGTCCCGCGGCGATGCCCTTCGGTCCGTGAGCGAGAGCGGCCCGGCTGCCGGCCGGCGACTCTCAGTGCCGGCACCTTCGGATCCGAACGCCCGAGCACGTCGAAGTAATGACGAAGGGCAGACGCGGCCTGAGCCCTCTTGTCCAGAGTCAGAGTGAAGGCAAAGCGTCCGAGTAGCTCTGGCGTTGCGGCCCGGACCGTCGTGCCTCGCTCGCGACAGAACCGCTCGGCTCGCATCAGCGTCGCCGAGTAGTCCTGTGCCGACTTCGGCGCCAGCCCGCGGCCTCGGAGCTCAAGTGCGATGGCGTCTCGCAGCTCGCCGAGCTGGTCCACCGCGAGGTCCGCATACGACTCGCGCCAGCGTGCGAGAGCAGTTTCGACAGGTCCGCCTGATCTTCGCGGTTGGCGAGTACTTTTGGCCATGTCGCCACCTCCTTTGTAGGTGTCGTCCGGGCCCCGGAGTGTTTGCGCACTGCCGGGGCCATTTCGGTTGTGATCGCAGGTTCCATGTCGCCGGCGCTGCCGGAGCTCTTAGGCATCGGGGGATCTCAGACTGGCGGTTAGGGGATTCGGCGCCCGGAGGAGCTCGTCGCGATGAGCGGCGGCCGCGCTCCAGGCTTCCTGGCGGGCCTCGTCATCGTTGAATGCCGGCCGGAACTGCCACCCACACGAGCACACAGCGACGAGAGGGTGAAAGCGAACGTCGACGCGGTGTGGATCGTGTGGGTGGCCGGGGGTCGGGCTCACCGGATCACCGCGAGTCGGCAACGGGCATAGGACCGTTGCGACCTTTCGTACTCGGCCCCGCCCGGCGCCCAGTCCGGCCCGCCGTCGTGCTCGCAGGGCCACAGTAAACAGGTGCATGGCGCGGGCGGCACGGTGCCCTGCTGCGCCAGGTAGTGCGCTCGGGCACAGTCGGCGCAGCGAAGCTCGCCGCCCTCGAACTCCAGCGCCGAGTCGTTGTGCGTGCGGACCTTGCGATTGCAACAGGGCGTCCGAGGGCCAGGGAACGGCACGCCAGCTCGTACCGCTCCCCACCCCCACGCGTGATCGTTGACGAGCCAGGGACTCATGGGTAGTCGTCCCAGGTGCGTCATTCGATCTTCGACTTGTCGCTCACGGGAGGATGGGCACCTTCACGGCGTGGCTTTGATGCAACGGGAGAGCTGCCAAGCCGCAGACAGCATCCCGGAGGACTCGTCGGAAGGGCCAGCCTGCTCGCCGAGTAGTCGGACGAGCACCCCATAGAGGTGCCGTGCGTCTTCGGCGTCGAGGACGAGGGTAGTGGTGCCGGCGGGTGCTGATGGATAGCCTGCTTTTTGCATCGGGAGTTACGCCTCCTTATGCCGGTCCCCGGGTCGTGCGAACGGCGCCGGGGACACGTGTGTGTCGGGTGCCCATCCTACGCTCCGATCAAGTCCTATGGAACCGGTGCACGCCCAGGCCGGCGGCGACGCCACTAGCGAGCGTCGGGCAAGCTGTTTCTGGTGTCCCCAAGGAGAAAGGAGCCGGAGTGAGCGAAACGACGCGGTGCTCCGTAAAAGACTGCGAACAGGAGGCCACCATGACAAGGAGCGCAGCCCGTCCTGGTGTCGCCGAATTCGAAATTCGACTTTGTGCCGACCATGCTGCCGCGATTGACGGCGGGGCCAAGCCTGAGCTTGACCTGCACTACTAAGCGGGAGTCGTGGAACCTTCACTAAGCGAACGTCAGTAACCAGCGCATTTGGCCGCCGGACCGTTAGTACTCGACGGCGGCCGACTCGACGGCGGCCGCTCGGTCGGCCTCGGTCGGGAGGGCGTAGCGCCTCGTCGTCTCGAGCGACTGGTGCCCAGCGAGCTCGGCGACCAGGATGACGTCGGTGCCCGAGCGGACGAGGCGCGTGACGAAAGTGTGCCGGAGCACGTGCGCCGAAAGGGAAAGCCCGGCATCTGCCCCGATGCGTCCGACGATCCGAGCGAGCGACCGGGTAGTCAGGCGTTCGCCGGTCGGGCCGGGGAAAAGCGCCGGCGAGGCGACGACTGGCCGAGCCTGAAGCCAGGTCTCGACGAGTGCCCGGGCCTCGGCGCCGAGAGGGACAGAACGCCCGACGTCGCCTTTGCCGTGGCGGACGGTGACCAGGCCGCGCCGGGCCGAGATCGCGACGTCGTCGACGTCGAGCCCGGCGACTTCGGCGAGGCGAAGGCCGGCGAGGACCATGAGCCCAGCGATGGCGCTGTCGCGGGGACGGCGTCGGCGTTCGGCAGCACGCAGGAACGCACGGAGCTCCCCCTCTCTAAGCGCTCGAGGAGCCAGGGCGGGCAATGGCTCCCGACGCACCCGCGGAGGACCGAGCCGAAGGAACCGGTAGAAGTGGTCGAGCCCGGCGAGGGCGAGATTCACGCTCGCCGGCGCGAGCCGATCCTTGAGCTCGTAGCGGTAGTCGCGCACGGCGTGGTCCCGGGCGAATGGATCCGAGAGCGCCTCATCACCACGGCCGGCGAGCCAGCCAAGGTAGCGGCGAGCCCCTTGTCCGTAGGCACGTCGGGTGTTTGCAGAGAGCGGAGAGCGCTCGAGGTGTGCGAGGTAGCCATCGAGCGCCGACGCCGTAGACGAGGCGGCGATGCTAGCCGTGTGCTGCGCGCTGGCGTAGACGAGCTCAGGTGGCCGCCGGCGACGGGAGCGATGCCTCCCACCGGCCAGATTGCTGTTATCCGACACCGTTCCGCCTCCCTACGAGCCCCGACGACCCGCCTTAGCGGACCGTAGCTCCCGGGTGCGCGCCCGATAATTCGGTACTAGCGGACGGCCAGCCCCAGCTCAGTTGCTCGAGGGCGCCTGCCTCCTCGCCGGCGGCCCGCGCCGGCGGCCCGCGTAGTGGATCCGGACCTCGCCAGCGTTAGGTGAGCTCCTCGAGGCCCTCGATGCGGCGATCGAGATCCCGGGCGCGCGGTGCTCGACCTTTGCGACGTCGGTCACGGAGGCCTCAGCGGGCTCCTGGCCCTCGCCGGCGCCTGGCGCAATGGATCCGGAGGTCATGCCGTCCGGCCCTGGCCGGCGGCCGGCGCAGTGGATCGCGAGGTCGCGACGTCCGGCGAAGGTCGGAACGCCTCTCGGTCGGTGAGGATCCCGTGCACACGACCCCGCGACTGGCCGATGGCCCGGGCGAGCTCGGCATAGGAGACCTGGTAGAGATCTCTTGCGATGACCACGAGCTCGTCGCGGTCAGATCGAGCCTTTTGAACCTCGCGCTTGGCGAGCTCGTAGCGCTCGCTCGCCTTGCGGAGCTTTTCGAGGATCCCGAGTCGCTCAGTATCGACTCGCTCGACTACTTGCAGCCGCATCAGCGCCCACCGCGGGCGACAGACATGTTTCCGGGGATGGTTGGCGTCGACTTCACGCTCTTCGGCGCTTTCGTCGGGTTGTCGACGGCCGGGGCCTTGTTGCGCCGGTCGGGGATGAGCGGCACCGTCGGGTCGACGATGTACCGAACCACGGCGTCCGCGACCTTGAACGCTCCCGTGAGCTCCTTTGTGCCCTGGCTCTTCACGGCGGCCCGGAGAGCCAACAGAGCGAGGCCGCCTCCGACGACTCCCCAGCCCGAGCTCATGCCCCTACTGCCGCGAGCTCGGGGTGCTCTTGCACCAAGTTGACGATTCCTCCGCCCGATTCGGAGCGTCTGCTCGTGGCGGCCTGCTTGGCACCGAGCACAAATAGGCCGATTCCACCGATGACGCCGACGATCATCAAGGCGTAGGGCCACGCCGCCTTCAGATCGCCAATGAAGTACTTCCCGACAGCACCGACGATCGCGCCGGTGATCTCCTCCGGGGCGTTCAACGGGTCCCACACGCCGCCGGGGAACGGCTGGGAGGCCGAAGTGAGCGTCGCGGTGGCGGGCGTCGGCGGATACCACTTCCCAGCACCGAGGCCCGACTGGACATCGGCGAGCGCCTCCTGGAGCTCGTCGGCGAGGTCGACCGAGTAGCCCATCTCCGCCGGCGAGCCCGGGCCGCCACCAGTGCCCCAGTCGCTCGCGCCGACGTCGGCGGCCAGCTCCGCGGGCCCTTTAGTCCCTTTGCGGAGGTCCTCGAGTAGTCCCTGGTCGCCTGGGTTCTCCTCGATCACGGCGGCGTTCGATTCGAGGCCGGCAAGCAACGTCGGGAACTGCCAGACCGGATCGCCGCTGTTCTCGGCCCAGACGACACCGCCAGCCTCGAATTGTGTCGAGTCGAGAGGGTTGTAGCGGTTGTCGTCACCGTACTTGCGCGGGATGAAGTCGGGGTTCGCGTGGAACGTGTCCTCGAAGAGCTCCGCCGCGGTGATGAAGGTGAGGTTTGCCTTCGTGGCCGGCGCCCCGATGTAATCGAGGAAGTCGTCAGCCCACTGCGCTTCGTTCGCGGGCTCGGCGTAAGCGACGGTGACCTGGCCTGTTTTCGAAGTCGCGGGGCTGGCGGCCATAGGACCACGTTGTGCGCGCACGAGCTCGTCTGCAAGGAGCCAGTGCCCGGGCAAGCTGAGCCAATGGTCGGGGTCCTTGACGCCTCAATGCTCGGTGCGGGGCACCGCCGCCGCACTTCGAACCCTCGACCTCTAGTAGATGCCCGGGTAGACCTCGCGGGACCTTCGAGCTTCCGCCTGCGACTCTTGCTGGTGCTTGGCGGGTGGCCTCCGAGCGACAGTGGCGGGGTAGAGGTCGGGATAGGACGACTCGCTCTTTCGGCGAGGGGCGCTTCGCCGCGCTTCTATCGTGTCGCCCGCGGCTCGCGGCTGGGGCTTGGCCTGAGGAGCCGGACGCGCAGGCTTGGCCGACTTGGAGCCGGCGCCGGCGGCGGGGCGGGCTGCTCTCCCTCCGCCGCCGGCGGGCTGGCCTGGAGGTCGTCTGGCGTACGCGTTCACCTTCCTAACGGTCGTCCCCGAAGGCAGCTTGCTCGTCGAGACTGCCGGGCCCGCGGGTTGTCGCGCCTCAGGGACTGGGCTGGGCGCGTCAGTGGCCGGCGTCTCGTGTTCGGAGCTTCGAGGTTCCACCTCTCGTCGAGTCTCAGGGACTGGGCTGGGCGCGTCAGTGGCTGGCGTCTCGTGTTCGGAGCTTCGAGGTTCCGGCGTCACCTCTCGGCGAGCCTTAGGGATTGGGCTGGGCGCGTCAGTGGCCGGCGGCGACGCCACGGCGTCGGAGGGACCGACCGTCAGCAGGGCGTTATGGACACCACCGAGGCTGAGCCCGGCCGCCGTCGCGATAGCCCGGTGTGAATGGCTGCAACCAGGAGCGGCTCTCGCCGAGGCGACTTCCCGGTGGAGCTCCTCAACACTGCGCTGCCTCGCGTCCTCTGCCTCGCGTCGACGAGCTCCAGCTGCAGCCAGTCGCTCGAGATGCTCGCACGATTCGCTATCCGGCATGTAGCGCACCTCCTCGGCCCGGGCACTGGCTTGCCACATCTGTCCGGTGAACCGGACGCGGTGTCCGCTCGACCGGACGTTGGCCAAATGCCCTGGTCGGTGAGTGTACGCCTGACCGGTCACGCGGACGGCCACCGCTCGGGGCCGAACTAGGCGGGGGCGCCGCGATCCGTGCGAGTCCCCCGCGGCAAAGGCAGTGAGGCTTCGGCCCCGGGCGCCTCGGCGAGCCGCTCCAGGGCGAGCGCAACGGCGCCTGGGTCGACGTCGCAACCGAGGAAGCGCCGGCCGGTCGAGCGACAAGCGAGGGCTGTGGTGCCCGAGCCCGTGAACGGGTCGACGACGAGCTCGCCCTCGCGGGCGGCCATCTCCACGAGCCTGCGGAATGGGCCGACTGCCTGCTGCCAAGGATGGTCGGTTGGACCCTTCTCTCCCGAGCCCTCTGCAGTGAGCAGATCCCGGATCGCGGTCCGCGGCTCGTAGGGGCCGGCCGAGAAGAGAGCGACCGGGCGCCAGCACCCGAAGATCATCGATTGGCGAAAGAGAGTGTGGCGGCCGTTGAGCACGACCGCTCCCATCCAGACGTACTCGAGGTGCTCGCCAAGGCGTGAGAGCTCCTCGGGCAACGCCACGTGCCCGCAATAGGCGACGCAGAGCCGGCCGGGGCGGAGTACTCGTGCTGCGAAGGCCGAAAGATCCGAGTAGAGAGACACGCCGGCGTCGTCATAGGGCGGGTCGCAGACAATGGCGTCGACCGATGCCGGCTCGAGGTCGGCGAGGGCCTCGCGGAAGTCACCGCGGCGAAGTTCGAAGCCGCGGCCTTCGACCCGCTTCGGGACCTCCTCTGTACGCCGACGGGCGAGGGCGGCGTACCGGCCCCGCTCTTCGGCCCGGTGGAGGTCCATGGCCCCGTGAGCGTCATCGCCGAGGGCGGACAGGGCGGCACGCGCCCGCTTCTCGTCGCGGGCCGACCGGACGAGGATGGATGGCGCAGGCCGCGGGCGACGAGCCGGGTAGGTCTTCTCGTCGGCGCCGGTCACGACTTTGGGTTCAGGTGTCCCATTTGGGACACCTGCCACGTCCCTCGCGACTGTTGAGCGGCCGGCGCCGACGACCTCTCCGATGCGGCGCATCGACCAGCCTTCGCCGCGAAGTCTCGCGACGAGCGTCTGGCGCTGGGCGCGGGTGAGGTGACGACGGAAGAGGTTCGCCGCAAGGACGAAGTCCAGCCGCTCCTGTTCGCTCGCGAATCTCCGCACCTCGCGTGGGTACTCCGGCACGCGGATCCCCGCGGCCCGCAGCTCCTCGAAGGCCTGGACCCGGTGATGGCCATCGACGATCGCGCCCGAGTCGGCATCGACGATGATCGCGACCGCGACCCCGCGGGCCGCGATGTCGGCTTTCAGCGTCGCGAACTCCGCATCCGAGAGCGCAGGGAGGAGCTGGTAGGGCTCGCCGGCTGGCGCTGAGGGTGGCGAAGCACGCCGCCGTGCTTCGGATGCCGGTTTACGCATGAGCGCCAGCAGCGTTCGAGACTCGGAGTGACGTCTCTATCGGCCTCCGTGGGGGTTTCACGGCCGTTGCACGCCGGCGTGCAGCACACCGAAAGCAACAGAGTGGCGCAAAGACCGTCACCTCCGTCACCTCCGTCACCAAGCCACGGAGTAAGGCCGTGACCGGGACTTTCCCATTTTCTTTCGGTGCCGGTCGCGGCCCAAATGGTGACGGTCGCGGCCCAAATGGTGACGGTCGCGGCGACGGGCGCCGCCGAACGGTGACGAAGGTGACGGATGGTGACGGTTGGTGACGGTTGGTTGCGTCGCGACCGTCACCGGTATCTAGGCCCGCCACGCTGGGACTTCGCGCCAAAAACTGGCCTTGGTGACGGAGGTGCCGGTTGTTTTCCTTTTTCTTAAGAAAAAGAGAAGAGGGAAGAGAGAAGAGCCCGCCTTCGCCTGGTGTTGTCACTGCCCGCGCTCAGCTTGAGGCTTCGGTCGCGCTGAACGACCCGATCGTCCAGTGCCGGCGGTTGCGCCCACTCCCCCCCACCTGAGACACGGGGACGCCGCGAGCTCGCAGCACTGGACTGAGGCGCGTTAGCTCGCCTGAGAGGCCTCGGGCGCTGCTGGGCCACGAGGTAGGCAGTTTTTTGTCGCCGAACCTGCGAGTCAACTGCTCCAATAGCTCACTCAGAGGACCTTGCCAGGGTCCTTCGTCGTCATAGAAGGCGACGACTGCTTGTGCGACCGCCGATGTCTCGAAGGCAACAGCGGTGGCGCTGTCCCGTGACAGCTCGATGGCCGCCAGCATCGTGCCTGGCACTAAGCCCAGGGCCGGTTCGGCGGCGATGGCAAAGCGTGCCGCGTCGGCCATGCGAGGCAGGCGCTCGAGGTGTACGTCGGGCAGATGAGCGAAGGCAGTGGCGACGGCGTCGAGGAGGAAGCCGAGGATGGCCGGCCGGTCCCGCTCGAAGGCTGCCCACAGCTCATTGCGCTCACGACGTTCCGCGTCGTCAAGTGGACGGCATTCAACGAGGTACGTCCGGTCGAGCAGGTCTGGTCGCCGCGGCGCCTCAGCGATGCCATTGAGAATGATCGGGCGCGCTCCCTCAAACACCACCTCGCCGCGATTCTCGTATAGGGCGCGCTTTCCGAGGCCGTCACCATCGGAGGTCCGACACAGAGCGTCGGAGGCCCAGGCGGGAATGTTCGAGAGGTTGCCGAAGGCGAGAACGTAGGAATTCTCGGCAGCGATGGCCAGCTCGCCCTCGTCCTTGGGCAGGCTGCGCGTAGGAGACTTCGTGTCATCGACGATCTGTTTGCAGAAACGGGTTACGGTCGACTTCGATGAGTCCTGCTCGCCGTGGAAGTCCAGGATCGGATACGGTTGGCGGCCTGCAAGCGCGTTGAGAAGAAATGAGAGGACGAGAGGCAACGCCTCCTCGACCACGTGCAAGTATCCGCGGAGGAGCTCGAGCGATCCTCCCGGTTCTGGCCGAGGCAGCGGGCGCATGGCACCAGGGCGGCGAAAGCGCACCGGGGAGTCGTGGATCACACTCCAGCCGTCCGCTGTCACCTCGACTGCCGCTCCGGTGTCGTCGCCGAGGTCGATGATTGCTCGCCCCTCAAAGGCCGCGACGCGGAGATGGACGTCGCGGCACTTCCCGTCGTGGACCGCCGTCGCCTCAAGGCTGCCCTGGGCGTCGCTCCAGGCCTGGGCTGGGATCGATCGGCGTCGCCCGGGGCGAGAGCGATCCTGATCGCCGAAGAGCCCCTGAAATCGGCGCCGGAAGTCCCTGCAATTCCTGCTGTCGATCGGGAAGGTACGGCCTCCGCGCTCTGCTTCGTCGACGTCTCCGGCGGCGCAGCGTGGCCACAACGTGCCGAAAACGTCACCGTCAGGGTCGTGGAAGAGCTCGAGGGTCTGCTCCTTTACGAGAATGTCGGCGAACTTGAGGAGCTCGTCGGCGCTGACCTTGGTAGGAGCGGTCGATTTGCCGCCAGCCTCCGCTTCCTGGCTTCCGTTCCCCTTGTTGCCGTTCGAGCTCATGGTCGCAGCCGCCCAGGTTTCCGATCCGCCGGCCCGCTCGACCTGCTTGTCCATCTCTGCCTCGGTCTCCGGATCCACGTCGATCACTGGCGGCTCCGGGAAACGCACGCGGTCGGGATCTGCGAGCATTTCCATGACGTCCGCCTTAGCGTCCAGCGCCTCGCGGAGCTTCTTGTTCTTCGTACCTCTCGCGATGGCGCGCAGCTCCTGCGGGTCCGGCGAAGGAGGAAGGCTGGTCATGCGCGGCGCTCAGCCACACTCGTCACTGCCTCCGGCTCATCGGCGATGGCCGACGAGACGTCACCCGGCATTGTCGCCGTTACCGCGAGGCAGCCTCCATCGCTGACCGGATGCGGCGAGCGGTCGTCGTTGGGGGCGCCGCGTGCTTGCCGCCGGCGTAATGCCGTGTCTGCGGAGGAAAGCCGCCCCTACCCGTCTGGCGTCCAGCCAAATGTCGAGATCGGTACGACTGATCCGAAGGTGCCGGCCGATCCGTATGGCAGGCAAGCCGTCGTCGCGCACGAAGCCGTAAACGGTCTTCGTGGGCACCTTCAGCTCCTTGCCGATCTCAGCCGGGCTGATCCACTCCACGATGGACCACCCTAAGGAGGGCCTCACGTTCTGTATAGGTTTGAGGCCGGCTGGGGACAAGCCGCCCAGAACACGCAACATGCCGCCCGTAAGTAGTAAGGTGCCGGTCGAAATGAGGGCCGCAGAGCTAGCGAAAGAATGGGCACAGAGTGGGCTCAGCAAAGGCGAGCTCGCCCGGCGCGTTGGGGTCTCTAGGCCCTACATCTCTGCGTGCCTGGCAGGTATCGAGCGTCTCTCCGATGACCGTTCGAAGCAGATACGCGAGGAGCTTCGCAAAGCGGCCGTGGAAAAGAGGGACAGAGAGGACGCGATGAGCGCCAAGCTCGAGCGGCTCGAGTCCTTGCTCGAGACCGGTCCGCGTCTCCTGGCAAACGTGCCACCGGATCTTGTCCCCGCTCTTGATCCGGCTCGCAAAGCCGGGCGCCTGGTCGTCGAATGGGGGGAGACTCAGGACCGCCGCGGGCGGCTTGTTCGGCGGAAGATGGTCGGCATCGTGAAGACTGATCCCGACGTTCCGCCCGATGCGCTTGCCGACGTGCCGCTTTCGACGCTGAGGAAGGCCGCTGGGCTGACTACTCCGGCGGACGCCGCTGAGGTCACGGGCGTATCGGTCTCCCTTTACCGGCGCTGGGAGTGCGACGCGCAATCTCCCCCAAGAGGCCGGCGCGAACGCCTGGTTGTGCGGGCTGAAGAGTCCCTCGGACGCTTAGGCCCAGAGGACCTCAAAGACCTGCGCGAGCAGGCATGCTTAAGCCGGGCTGAGGCCGCTCGACGCCAAGGCGTCAGCTGGACGGCCGTGGACAGCTGGGAGACCGGCTCTCAATGGCCGTCGCTCGCCAATCTGGCGCGGTATGTGGCCCTTCTGCGCAGCGAGCTGGCGCCGGCCCGTGAGCTCCTTTGGCAGGAGGCAACGGCGCTGACTCAGCTGGCCCAGCAAGTCGCGAGCGACCCCGGCGCGTTGTCCTTCGCCTTAGCGGTGCAGTGGCTCGGTCCGATCGGTGGTCTCGGGAGAGCAAGCCGAACGCCGGCGCTCGCCAGGGACGCCATCGAGCGAGGCGAGTTTCACTTGCGGCCCACCGACTACAGGGACACGGCTGGCAGGCTGCGCCAGCACGATGGGCTCTTCCTAGGACCGGGTCCGCGAGAGGAGAGGGAGCCTGCTGTGCCGATGACCGCGCAAGAGCTACGGATCGGCCGGGAGAGTAGGAACATGAAGCAGGATGTCCTCGCCCGAAAACTGCCGGGGGTCAGCCGGGGCCACATCAGCGACTGGGAGACCGGCAGCGAACCGATCCCAGAGACTCGCGTAGGCCAAATCCGGGCGGTATTCGACGCGTCACCCGTCGTGCTGGCCCCGCCGGCGTCTCGAACGCACTACACGTTGCGCGCCGATCCCGGCCGAAGAGCCGACGTGCTCGCTGTTGTCCGCAAGCACCCCGGCCAGTACGGATGGGCCGAGCTGCGGGAGGCGACGAAGATCGGCGCTGCGTCACTACACAGGGTCGTGGATCCCATGCTCGAAGCGGAGGAAGGCGCGAGGTCCTTACTCCACCTGGGAGAGGTCTCTTACACCGATCGGCACGGGCGCGAAAGGGTGCGGCTCGTTTTTCGGCCTGGGTCGGCGCCCGGAGACGAGCCGTACCGTGACCTCGGTCCACTGATTCGCAGCCGGCGAACCGCGCTGGGCTGGAGCCTTTCGAAGATGGCCGAATATCTCGGCACCTGGCCGCAGAACCTTTCGAAGTGGGAGCTGGGTCAGCGCCGCGTGCCTCGGCCAGACAAGGTTTCTCGCCGCCTCGCCGAGCTCGAGGTGGCCGGCGATTAGTCCGGCGCGTTCGAGGCCTTTCTACACCGGTGGGTGGCTCCTCCCCGTGCCCCCCTCGTGCCCCCTCGTGCCCCCTCGTGCCCCATCGTGCCCCTTACGTGCCCCTTCCAACCGGGAATATGCGGCTACGACGGGCACTATCGGAAACGCAGAATTTAGGTGCTGACCTGCCCGTCTAGGCGATTTACCTAGTGGGCGCTGCAGGACTTGAACCTGCGACCTCAGCCGTGTGAAGGCTGTTGTCGCCAACGCTTATAGACGACCTGACCTGCTCTTTCTCGGTGCCTTTTCTTTGAGATGCAGCGCTCCGGGCCACACTCGTGCCACTTCCAGCTGCAAACGTCTCGCCGAAGTGAGCCTGCAAGGCCTCAGCTGCCACCCGATCGGCAGCTGTCGTCCGATGCGAGTACGGCTCCATCGTCATGCGCGCCGTGCTGTGACCGGCCCTCGCCTGGGTCACGTTGTACGGCACGCCGGTGTCCGCCATCGCGGTCACCGCGCAGTGCCCAAGCGAATGGAAACTGAGACTCGTCGACAGGCCTGCCCGCTTCCCCGCCGGCCACAGAATGCGCTCGCCGAAGCGACGCCGCAGCGTCCCGCCACGTGGACCGACGAAGGTCAGCGCGTCTGGGACGACGTGCTGACCTATCACGGCTTGTCGGTGCTGCTGCAGGTGACGAGTGAGCTCGTCCATGAGGAAGCCCGGAACAGCGAGCGTCCGCAGACTGGATCGCGTCTTCGCCTCTGGAACGATGCGCATATGACCCGATAGTTCTTCAACGGTCTGAGCGATCGTCACGGTTTGGCGCATGAAATCGACATCGCGAACCCGCAGTCCGACTGCCTCCCCCCAACGCAATCCAAGGACCGCTCCAACTAGCACGAGCGCCCGGCAGTGTCCGGGCTCCTCTTTCACGAGTGCCGCGAGCTCAAATGGGGATAGGCCCGATCGCTCCGGATGCACGACTCGAGGCAACGCGATGTTCCGAACGGGTGATCGAGCGGTCACGTCGGCGTTGACGGCCGCGGTAAGCACAGCCCGGAGCGCCGAGAAGTCTCGGGCGACGGCGGCGGGTGCCGCGACCTTCGATCGCAGGTCCGCTGCTTCTTGGATAAGCCCGGGGGTGAGCCCTATCAGGAGCACCGAACCGAGATGAGGGCGGAACGACGCGAGCGCCTGGCGATCTCTTGCCGTCGATGCCTCTCGCTTACCTGGTCGCGCCAACCAGCGGTCTGACCACGCGGCGAAGGTCACCCGTCCCGCGCCGGGATCGATGTACAGCCCTCGCGCTATGTCCGCCTCCACCACCTCGAGGAAACGGGTCGCATCGGTCTTGGTCGGAAAAGTTGAAGGCGCGGAGAACATCTGGCCGGACCCATCTCAGTACCGCGCCTGCCACCTTCCAGAAGGCAATTCTCGGACGCTCCCAAACTGTCGCTTGCCACTCACTGCAAGTGGTCCTCCTCTCACCGCGTACTTGGTAATGGACCTTGCCTCAACCGAGATACTCCATCTGACACCGCAGGCCTGGTGCCTGCGCCAAACGACGGTCTGCGGTCACCAGGGTCGCCTCAATCGTCTCAGCCAAGGCCACATATGCCGCGTCGTACGGCGTGATGTTTCGATGCAACTCCCATATCCGCACCAATAGTGGTCGGTGGCTTACTCGTTCCAGATCGAGGTCTGCGAGGTCTGCCAGGGCAATGGCGGCTCGGCGTTCATCAAGGACTCCAGCGAAGAGCGCCTTCCGGACAACTGCGACCACTTCAAGGTCGAGCAATTCTGGCGCCACGAGACGTTCACCTTGTAGACGTTCGCGGGCGCGGTCGCCGTCGACGTCGTCGTCCGCAAGAGCCGGCGCGATGACCGACGCGTCAACGACGATCACCCGGCGTCCCTATCTTCGCGAACCGCCTCGCTTGCGAAGCGGAACGAAACGTGCCCACCGCTTCGCTGGCCCGCACGGCTCAGGAGGTCGTCGAGACTGGGCCGACGTGCCTCCTCGACTAGACGGCCGAGCAAATACTCTTGGAGCGACTTTCCCTCGTTCGCTGCGCGTCGGCGCAGCTCTGCGTGGACGTCTTCGGGAACGGACTTGATCTGGACACTTGGCATGTCCCTCACTCTAGCGCCATTCTGGCGCTACAAGGTGCGTACTGGCGCTGATCCTTTCACGGACATTTGGGCCTCGCTGAGACCGGAGTGCGCTCACTGGGTCTCCCGAGTCGAGGCACCCAATCTCCCTGATGCGGGAAGTGGGAAGAGAGAATGACGCTGGCGCCGTGCTCCGCGACCACCTCCATCAGGCCCTGAAGAAACTCGCGCCGGGCGAGAGGATCGAGGCTGGCAACGGGCTCGTCGAGGAGGAGCAGCTCCGGGCGCTTCGCCACTGCGAGCGTGAGCGCGAGCAGGGCGCGTTAGCCGCCGGAGAGCTTACCGGCCTTCTTGTGGGGTCGAGCCCGAGCTGTTCGATCCGCGCCTCGGCGAGTGCCTCGTCCCAGCTCGGGTTCATCCAGGTGCCGAAGCGCAGGTGATCGCGAATCGACAGTCCCCGCATAGGTGGGGGTGTCCTGGGCGACGAAGCCGACACGGGCCAGCCGGCTCGGCCCCGTACCAGGTTGCCCACCGAGGACAGCGACCGGTCCAGCGTCTGGACGAAGGAGTCCGACCGAGAGCTCGAGAGCGTCGTCTTGCCGGCACCGTTTGGTCCGACGAGGCCGACCACCTTGCCAGCGGGGATGGCGAGCGTGCAGTCGGAAAGCGCCCACATGTGGCCGTAGCGCTTGCCGAGGCCGCTGGCCTCCACGACGGCGGTCACGCTACGCCTTCTGCGGAGGTGGACCAAAGGACGTCGCGAAAGAGCGCCTCGATGCTCTCCTCGTCGAGCCCCGCGCCGCGCCTTTTGCAGCCAGCGCATGAGGTCCTGTCGAAGTGGCCCATGCGCCGCCAGCGAGTCGTCGGTGAGCGTCCTTATGACGAAAGTGCCTATGCCGGGCCGTGCGGCCACGAGGCCGAGGTGCTCCAGCTCTTTGTAAGCCTTGAGCACCGTGTTCGGATTGATCGCCACGGCGGCCACCACCTCTTTGACAGTCGGGAGCTGGTCGTCTACGTCGAGGAACCCCAGTCGGAGCGCGTTGCGGACCTGCTGGACGATCTGCTGGTAAGGCACAACTCCCGAGCGCGTGTCGAGGTGGAACTCGAGCATCCTGACACCATTTATCTAGGTACTTAGGCACCTTATTGGCTTAGCTCGTCAAGGCGGGCCGGTCTATCACCAGGAAGGGTCGCCTACAGCGCGGCTGGCACGTCTCGCCGCCGGGCTGTGTCGCGCCAGCGAAGCGGTCAGGGACGCCCAGAACGGGCACGTAGAACACCATCGACCCCCGAGTCGCGGCGGCGCAGATCAGACGGTTCTTGTTCGCCCTGGCCCTGCCGACTCGGGCGCTCGACCAACCCGGCCTCGTCCCACTTGGTTGTGCGCCTCGTGCCACACGCGTGCCACACCGAGTGGCACCAAGGGCGAATTCAGGGTCACTAGTGAGTAATGTCGGTCAAACCTGAAATGGCTCGTGAGCTGCTGTTTCAGGCATGTTTCTTGGTGGGCGCTGCAGGACTTGAACCTGCGACCTCAGCCGTGTGAAGGCTGCGCTCTAACCACCTGAGCCAAGCGCCCTGGTCGTCACTGCTCCACGTGCGTGGTTGTGAACAGTCAATCGCCACCAGCCACACGCAGCCCGAACATCGTACCGTCCGTAACGACCACGAGACAGGGCGGCGCTGCTTTGCCCTCTCTGCTCTGCTCAGGGAGGATGTGCCCAAGCCGCTCCGCAACGCGACAGCTACCCTGGACACGATGGCGGAAGAGGACGAACCAGAGCCCGACGGGCTGACGCCCGACGAGTCCGAAACCGGTACCGACGGTGGCAGCCGCTGGAGCGAAAAGATCCGGAGCAGCTTCAGCGCCCAGCGGTTCTTCCGACCGGGCTCGCCCACCACGACGAGGTCGGACGAAGCCCGAGCCGCCGTGAACTTCCTCGACCAGCGCGAGCGCCGTATCGCGATCACGGCCACGATCTTCGAGCTCGCCTTGACACTCATCGTCGTCGTGCCCTATCTGACCCACAGCAACAACAAGTCCACGAGCGATCTCAAGACCCTGGGCGCCGTGCACGTGTTCCTGTTCGAGGGGATCGTCCTTTTCGCATTCCTCCTGATCGGGACGGTCCTGAGACGCAGAGCCCTCTTCGGCTTCGCATCCCTGCTCGTCGGCTTCTGGCTGCTACAGATCAAGGCCCTCTCCATCCTCGGAATCGCGTACGTCGGCCTCGGCATGTGGCTCGTCCTGAAAGGGCTCAGATCACCCCGGGCCCAAGGCCAAAACGCCGCGCGCAAGCCTGCAACACAGCCGAGGTCGAGGGGATCGCGTAAGAGCGAGAAGGAGATCGCGAGTCGGGCCGCACCCAAGCCCAACAAGCGCTACACACCTCCCAAGCCACCGCGGCGGTCTGTGCCGAAAAAGCCTGTGCCCGCCAAAGTCGAGACGCCCAAGCACTGATCGCTGTCAGGCCTGCGAGCGGTCCCGGGGACCTGCGGCTCCGGCCCGCGCCCCATTTCCGCAGCTAAGCGCCCGCTCTTCGACAGCCGGGTGCTAGAAACACACCTGTGATCCGCGACGAGCTCGCCGGACGGCGAATCGCCGTGACCGGGGCGACGGGCTTCCTCGGAACAGCGCTCGTCGAGCGGTTGCTCCGTAGCGTGCCCGAATGCGAAGTGGTAGTCGTCGTCCGGCCCGGCCAACACCAGGGACCTGTCGAACGCACGCGCCGGGAGATACTGCGCAACGACTGCTTCGACAGGCTGCGCGGTGAGCTCGGTGAGCGCTTCGACGACGTGGTCGCCGGCCGTCTCCACACGATCGGAGGCGACGTCGGGCGCGACGGACTCGCGCTCGATGAGGACGGGCGAGCCCTGCTCGGGGCTTGTGACATCGTGATCCATGCTGCGGCCGCTGTGACCTTCGACGCACCCCTGGACGGAGCCGTGGAGGTGAACCTGCTCGGTCCTACGCGTGTCGCGGAAACTCTGAAAGAGATCTCAGCTGAAACTGCCCCCGGCAGGTGTGCCGCGGACGCCCTGCCCCATCTCATAGCGGTGTCGACGGCATACGTGAACAGTGGCCACAAGGGTGACGCTGCAGAGGAGCTCATCACGTCCTCCAAGTTCGTCTCGAGAATCGACTGGCGAGCCGAGGTACAAGCTGCCCGGCGCGCCCGTGCCGACGAAGATGCGCTCAGCCGGAGCCCCGAACGGCTGGCAGCGTTCCACCGCGCGGCGCGAGCCGAGCTCGGCGCCGCCGGCACCGCGCTCTTGGCGGAGAAGACCGAGCAGCTGCGAGCCGACTGGGTCGTTGACCGCATGGTGGCGCTCGGCCGCGGCCGTTCCCGGGCCCTGGGCTGGCCCGATGCCTATGCGTTCACCAAGTCGCTCGGCGAGACCGCGTTGCTCGACATCCGCGGTGAGCTACCGGTGACTTTCGTCCGACCCTCGATCGTCGAGTCGGCGCTCTCGCAACCGCGTCCGGGATGGATCCGCGGGTTCCGAATGGCGGAGCCTGTCATCATCTCGTACGCGAAGGGCCTGCTCCGACAGTTTCCCGGCGTCCCTGAAGGCATCGTGGACGTCATTCCTGTCGATCTCGTCGTCGCGGCCATCATCGCGGTGGCGGCCAAGGGACCGGACCCGGCCGGGCCGACGGTTTACCAGGTCGCCTCGGGCGCGCGAAACCCCCTGCACTATGGCCAGTTGGTAGACCTCGTCGAGAACTGGTTCACAGAACGGCCCCTCTATGACAACCGAGGCCAGCCGATTCTCGTCCCGAAGTGGTCCTTCCCCGGCCGTGGCCGTGTTCAGGGCCAGCTGCGCCGGGCGACTCGAGCCCTGGGCGCCGCCGAGCGCCTGGTCAACTCCCTGCCGTTGCGCGGTGAGCGGGCAGAGGGCGCCGCCCGGATCGAGGAGCGACGGTCCGAGGCCGAGCGAGCCCTCAGCTACGTCGAGCTCTACGGCTCCTACAGCGAGACCGAGGCGCGCTTTCGCATCGACAGGACCGTGCAGCTCTTCGAAAGCCTCGACCCGGCTGACCAGGCAGAGTTCTCCTTCGACCCAGTGGTGATCAAGTGGCCTCAGTACATAGAGGACGTCCACCTGCCCTCCGTGGTCGAGCACGCCAGGGTCCGCACCTCGCCTAGTACCAAGCGGACGATAGGAAGCCGGCAAGAGCGCACCCTGAAGGCGATCCTGTCCGCGGAACCGCGGTGCGCGGCGTTCGACCTCGAGAACACGCTCATCGCCTCGAACGTCGTCGAGAGCTACGCCTGGTTGGCGACCCGTCACCTCGAGCGCCTCGAGCGAACCCTCCTGGTGGCAGGCCTGCTCGCAGAAGGACCAAGGCTGCTCAGGCTCGACCGCCGCGATCGGAGCGACTTCCTGCGCGCCTTCTACCGCCGCTACGAGGACGCCCCCGTCGATCAGCTGCGCCTCGACAGCTACGAGCTGTTCAGCGATCTCCTCGGCCTGCGGGCCTTCCCCGATGCGATCGCGCGGGTGCGTCGCCATCGCGCCCTCGGCCACCGGACCTTGCTGATCACCGGTGCCTTGGACTTCGTCGTCGAGCCCCTCCGGCCGCTGTTCGACGAGATCGTCTGCGCGACCATGGGCGAGCGCGATGGCAAGTTCACCGGCGAGCTGACCCAGGCACCACCGACGGGCGAGGCCCGAGCCATCCTGCTCGATGAGTTCGCGCGGTCCCAAGGTCTCAGCCTCGGCGAGACCGTGGCTTATGCGGACTCCACCAGCGACCTGCCCATGCTCGAGGCCGCCGGTTTCCCCGTAGTCGTGAACCCCGAGGCCAAGCTCGCCGCCATCGCCCGTCGCCGGGGCTGGTTCATCGAGAACTGGGAGCGAGCCGAGGGTGGCCCGCGGCACCTCCTCGCGATCGCCACCCGACGTCCTGGCGTGCAGACGACGCCGGCGAGCTGGGTGACGACATCGTCGAAGGGCGATGGCCGATGAAGGCGCTCCAGTTCGAGCGGAACGTGTCGCGCTTTGCGGCCTCACGCGTCGCCTCAGTCCTCGTCGGCTCGGGCAAGGGCGTCCGCGTTGGCCCTCTCGAGCTCGTCGAGCTGGAGGAGCTCGAAATGCCGGGTCCCAACTGGGTACGGGTCCGACCTCGGCTCGCCGGTGTCTGCGGCTCGGACCTCTCCACTTTGGACGGCCGCAGCTCCCGTTACTTCGACCACATCGTGAGCTTCCCTTTCGTCCCTGGCCACGAGGTCGTGGGCGACGTAGAAGGCGGCACCCTCGACGGGCGCCGTGCGGTGGTCGAACCAGTGCTCGGTTGTCAGGCCCGCGGGATCGAGCCGGAGTGCCCTGCTTGTGCGGCGGGTCGGAAGGGCTCGTGCGAACGAATCGCCTTTGGTCACCTCCGTCCGGGACTGCAGACCGGCTATTGCCGCGACACCGGCGGCGGCTGGTCGACGGGGTTGGTCGCGCATGACAGCCAGCTGCACGCGGTCCCTGATGACTTCTCCGACGAAGCCGCCGTCATGGTCGAGCCCGCGGCTTGCGCTGTTCACGCGGCTTTCGCCTCCGACATCACCGGCGGAGAGAGGGTCATGGTGCTGGGCAGCGGAACCCTCGGTCTGTGCGTGATAGCGGCAATGAGAGCTCTCTGCCTTCCCGGTGCCCTCGTGGCTGTCGCCAAGCATCCCAATCAACGCAAGCTCGCCCACGACCTCGGCGCCGACCAGGTCGTCAAGCCGGGCGAGCACAAGCGAGCCGCCCGCCGGTTGTCGGGGTCGCTCGCTCTCGAATCCGGCGACGGCAGCATCGAGCGTCTCACCGGCGGGGTCGACCTCATCGTGGACTGCGTGGGGACGTCGGCTTCTCTGGAGCAGTGCCTCGAGGTCGTGCGCCCAGGCGGCCGGATCGTGCTCGTCGGCATGCCGGGCTTGGTCAGGCTCGACCTCGCCCCGCTTTGGCAACGCGAGATCGAGCTGCGCGGCGCCTACGCTTATGGGAGTGAGGACCGACCCGAAGGGCCACGGTCGACCTTCCAGCTCGCCTTCGAGCTTGTGCGGGAGGCGCGTCTCGAGCGCCTCGTCTCCGCGCGCTACCCCCTCGAACGTTACGAGGACGCCATCGCACACGCTGCCGCGGCCGGGCGTCGGGGCGCGGTGAAGATCGTGTTCGACATGCGTAAAGGGGGATCCGGCCCGGACGCGCCCAACGCAACCGCCGGGCGAGCGGATACGGCCGGCACAACCAAGGAGGCAATGTGAGTCCCAGGCCCGGCTTCGTCCTCGAGGTCGACCGATCGACTCCGGCGACGTTGATGTGGCACGGTGAGGGATTCCGGCTCGAAAGGCTTCCCGTCGGGACCCGGATCGTCTACGGGCCAGAGGCCCTCGATCCACTCGCCGATCCGGATCGAGCCATTCGACATGCCCTCGAGAACCCCCTCGGCGATTCCCAGCCCCTGCGGACGCTGCTTTTCCCCGGCATGCGGCTCACGATCGCGTTCGACGACATCTCGCTCCCCCTCCCGCCCATGCGCCCCCCCGACTCGCGCCAGCGCGTGATCGAGACGGTGCTCGATCTCGCCGCGGAGGCCGGTGTGGACGACGTGGTGCTCATCGCGGCACTGGCCCTTCATCGCCGCATGACCGACCCGGAGTTGCGTCACGCCCTCGGCGACCGGGTCTTCGAGGCTTTTGCACCGCACGGACTCCTGCTGCAGCACGACGCCGAGGATTCATCGAACCTCGTCCACCTTGGACTCACAGACCAAGGAGAGGACGTCGAGATCAACCGCCGGGCGGCCGAGAGCGACCTGCTGGTCTACGTGAACATCAATCTGGTCCCGATGGACGGGGGCCACAAGTCGGTCGCGACCGGACTCGCCTCCTACCGGAGCCTCAAGCACCACCACAATGTGCGCTCGATGCTGAACAGCCGCTCGTTCATGGATATCCACCGCTCCGAGTTGCATCACTCCAACTGGCGCATGGGGCGGCTTATCGCCGAATCGGGCGTGAAGATCTTCCAGATCGAGACGACACTCAACACCAACACGTTCCCGGACCAGCTCGCTTTCCTGCAGAAGCGCGAATGGGAGTGGTCGCTGCGCGACCGGGCAAGCTTCCTCGCAACTTCCAGCGCCCTCGAGCGGACGCCAATAGGCATCAGCCGCAAGATCTTCCACTCCGTACGCGCCCCTCACGAGATGACCTCGGTCCAGGCCGGTGCCGTCGAGGCCGTTCACGAGGTCACGCTCGCCAACATCTACCGACAGCAACTGGTCGAGGTTTCGGGTCAGGCGGACGTACTCACGATGGGGTTGCCCTACATCGGCCCTTACAACGTCAACTCGACGATGAACCCGATCCTCGTCGCCTGCTTGGGGCTGGGCTACTTCTTCAACCTCTATCGCGGCAAGCCGCTCGTTCGCGAGGGCGGGGTGCTGATCATGTCGCACCCGACGCAGTGGGAGTTCAACCCGGTACACCACCCGAGCTACATCGACTTCTTCGAACAGGTGCTGGCCGAGACCACCGACATGTTCGAGATCGAGGCGAAGTACGAGGAGTCCTACGCCACCGATCCCTGGTATGTGCACCTCTACCGGACGAGCTACGCCTACCACGGTGTCCACCCGCTCTACATGTGGTACTGGTGTGCCCACGCCCTTCAGCACCTCGGACGCGTAATCGTGGTCGGCGGCGACCGGGCGGCCGTTCGCCGGATGGGCTTCTCGCCCGCATCCACGCTCGCTGACGCCCTCGAGCTAGCCGAGGACGTCGTCGGCAGGGATCCGACCATTACCCATCTGCATGTACCTAGCCTGCTGTTCGCCGAAGTGACATGACAAGACGCGTGCGCGGGGCGGCGTCACTGGGCAGGGACGGACTGCATTTCGTTGCCGAGAAGCCGACGAGACCCGGTGGCCTCGTCGCGCCCTTGCCGAAGCGCAAGCTCGGCATCGACTACGACACGGCGTGGGCCCGCCGCTACCCTGTCCGCCTCGCTCGGGCCGTGGTCCTCGACGACATCACAAGGCCGGTCGCTCGCCTCGTGCTCTCGCCCCGCGTGATCGGGCTCGAGCATCTCGATCCCGTCAAGGGGCCGATGATCCTCGCGGCGAACCATGCGAGCCACCTCGACACCGGCCTCCTGCTCTCGAGCCTGCCCGCAGGGCTGCGTCACCATACGATCGTCGCGGCCGCAGCTGACTACTTCTTCGACCGCCACTGGAAGGCGGCCTTCTGGTCCTTCGGCCTCGGCGCGATCCCGATGGAACGGTCCAAGGTCAATCGTCGCTCCGCGGACCTTGCCGCGAGCCTGATCAACGACGGCTGGAGCCTCATCATCTTCCCGGAGGGCGGCCGCACCACCGACGGGTGGGGCCGCGAGTTCAAGGGCGGCGCCTCCTACCTGGCCAAGCGCTGCGGCGTCCCGGTGATACCGGTGCACATCCGGGGGACCAGGGCCGTGCTCGCGAAGAGCAGCTCACGGTTCAGGCCGGGGTCCACAGAGATCCGCCTCGGCGATGCGCTCATCGCCCTCGAGCATGAGGACGCGCGGAAGTTCGCAGCTCGAATAGAGCGAGCCGTCGCCGCTCTCGCCGACGAGGCCGAGTCGGATTGGTGGTCCGCGCGTCGTCGCGCCGCGGCCGGGACGACCCCGCCGTTCCGAGGTCCGCAGGTGTCCGCCTGGCGTCGTGAATGGGCGTTGCCGGACTCGGCACGCAAGGACCAGCGAGCCCCACACGAGCGCAAACGCCAACCTTGGAGCCGCGATGACTGATCGCCTGTCGCTCCCCCGTCGCCGCACACAACGACGGGTCCCAGCGGCAGTGGGCTCCGGCCTCACAGGCCTGGCGCTGGTCGCATTCGCGACCGTGCTTTCGAGCTGCGGGGCCAGCACTGCCCTCGGCAACGCGGTGCTCGCCCCCCTCTCTGCCCTCTCGGCCACCGATGTCGTCCTCGAGACGAACCTGCAGTACGCCGTGACAGGCGGCTACGTTGAAGCAGGCATCTCCGGCTCGAGCGGCAACTTGACGACGAGCGGGCCGCCCACGACCCCCCGGGTGGTCAGTGTCGCGAGCGCCACCGGTGTATCGGTCTACACCGCTTTCAACCCGCTGGACCGGCACTGTCTCGGGAGTTTCGTGCTCGCGCCGGGAGCTCCCTCCGCTGTGCTCGGGGAGACGGCACCCGATACATACGACTTCTGGTTCGGACCGACGACAGCGGTCGACTGCACGGCGAGCGTCTTCACGACCGAGACCCAGGTCCCCTCGGGATGGGCGGCGGGCGACCCCTCCACGAGCTGGCCGAACTCCTGAGAAGGCCTTGAGCGGCCGGCAGGCCGTCTCAACGATGCGCCGTCGCTGGCATCGTGCCCCAAGTCGCGCTGAGCACGTAGCCCCCGCCGCGAACCAGGCTCCGACGCCACTCGACCGCGCGGTCGGCCGCGTACGCGGTGCGCTCGACCTCGAAGACGCCCTCCCCGCGGCGGGGCCGCAACAGCCTCCGCTCTGCCTGGTTGCAGGTAACCGCGCGCAGCCGCTCGCTCCCTCCGGTGATCCGCACCCCACAAAGCCGCTCGAGAACGCCGTAGAGGGAGCCCTGGGTGAGATCGCCACCGGCGAAGGCCAGCCTTTGCGCGGCATCGATCGCCAGCGCCGACCGGTCCAGGGCGAGCGGCTCACCGTCTGCGTAGCGGACGCGCTCCACCCACTGGACAACCTCGTGGATGTCGATCCCAAGTGCCCGGGCCGCCGTCTCGCCCGCAGGCCCCTCCTCTGCGCGGAGCACCTTGCTCGCCTCGACAAGTCCTGCCGCCGTGATCGCCTGAGCCAGCCCCGAGGTCCCGAGGATAGGAGCGTCGAGCTGGCGACGCACTACGAAAGTCCCGCTGCCCCGACGGGCATCGAGCAGCCCTTCGCCTCGGAGCCGACGAATTGCTTCTCGGACTGTCGCCCGGCTCACGCCGAAGGCCGTGACGAGCTCTGCCTCCGTCGGGAATCGCTCGTCGAACTCGCCTGTGCCAAGACGCCGCCGGAGCTCGGCAGCGAGCTGCGCCCAAAGCGGCATCGGGTCGCTCAGGTCGAGTGACGTCATAGAACCTCCGCTCCGTAGGAGCTGCAACTCGGCAGCTGCGTCGTCACGCCGACAACCAGCCGAAGACGAACGACCCGAGGATGACCGAGAGCACAGCTGCCGAGATCGCCGTGAACATCCAGTCGCGCCGTCGCGCGAACGCTACGGCGCTCGTGACCAACCCTGAGACGGGAGTCAGTATGAGCACGAGAAGCCCGGCCGCGATTATCGCCTCACCGCTGCCATGCCCGATACCGTCCCACACCGCGCCGAACGAGTGCGGGAAGCTCGCCCGTGCCGCGAGGTGAGCCTGCTCCACGGCGTGCGACCTGAACGCGCCCGGCTGACCGGCGAGCCCGACGACGTATCCCGTCAGCAGGATCGCCCCGCTCAAGAGCACACCCACGCGCAGCACCTTGCCCACGGCCGCGCGTACCCCCCGCGGCGACGGCGGCGTGAGGGCGCCATGCCCACGAACCGGTGGAGCCATCAGCCGATCCCCTTCCATATCATCTGCACCGCCACCACGCCGAGAACGCTCACAAAAAGGACCCGGAGCCGATCGGCGCGGATACTTCCGAGCCACCTCGACCCTTGCGTCGCTCCGAGCAGGATGCCGATCGCGATGGGGCCGGCTATGAGGGGGTCGATGTCGCCCCGGGCGAAATAAACCACCGCGCTCGCCGCTGCCGTCAGGCCTATCAAAAGGTTGCTGGTCGCGGTCGAGACCTTCATCGGGATGTGCATCGCCAAGTCCATCGCCGGCACCTTCAGCACGCCCGAACCGATCCCGAGCAAACCGCTAAGGGTCCCTGCCAGGTACATGAGCGCGAGCCCGAGGCCCGTGTTAGCCACGACATAAGGCACATCCAAACCTTCGGCTTGGTCGTAGTAGGCCGAATGAAGCGCCAATCGATCGGCGAGGCGACCGCCGCCGCCCACTTCGTCCTCGCGGCCAACGGTCGCAGCTACCGTCTCCTTCGCAGGGCTCACGTCCTTCACTCCCCGAACCGGTCGCTTGCGCACCATCTGCACTCCGGAGCCAGCGAGAACAATCCCGAACAGAGCAAACAGGAAACGGGCATCGAACACTCCGGCCAGCAGCGCTCCCGTGACGGCCCCGCTCGTCGTGGCGACCGCGAGAAAGGTGGCGACCCTGAGATTCGTGATGCTCTCGGTCACGTTCCTTGCGGCCCCGGCCGAGGACGTGGCCGCCACCGCCACAATCGAAGTCCCTATGGCAAGCCGGATGTCGAGGTGGAAGACCAAGGTGAGCACCGGCACGATCACGAAGCCGCCACCGAGGCCCAGCAACGAGCCCAGCGCTCCGGCCAGGATCGAGACCCCGAACAGCACCAGTGATAGCTCCACGATGCTCACACGCCGAATACTACTAGATTTGTTCGTACAATCGGACAACTCTGTTTGGGGCCTGTGCGCGGTCACATCTCCGTCCAACCTGATCCCGGTTTCCGGCGCGAACACGCACGCTGTCCTCGAGCCAGACGCGCGCCCGGATCCAACCGTCGGCACAGGCCAACCAGGCTCGGGTCGCCGCCCGCGGAGCGCAAATCTGTCTCCAGACGCGGAGAAAGGGCCGGTGGGGGGGATACCGGCCCCTTCTCAAGACTCTTCAGTTGCTGGAGGGGGGATTCCGCTACTGAGGTCTGGCTATATAGTGCACGATTTCACAGCATCGGTCAAACAGTTCTTACCGATAGCTGATATCGTCGATTGTGATGGAACTGCGGCAACTGAGTGCGATCGTCGGGATCGCTGACAATGGCTCGTTCTCTGCGGCCGCCGACGCCTTACAGACCGTCCAGTCGAACATCTCCGCGCACGTGAAGAAGCTCGAGCGCGAGCTCGGTTGCGAGCTCGTCGACCGTTCCACGGGCCAGTTGACCGAGGCCGGCACACTCGTCGTCGCCCGCTCGAGGCGGGTGCAGGTGGAGCTCGAGGCCCTGCTCTCGGACGTGATCGCTCTCACGCACGAGGTCGCCGGAACCGTCCGGGTGGGGATCATCGGTACGACGGCTCGTTGGCTGGTGCCTCAGTTGTTTCGCACCGCTCCCCAGCGATACCCCCACCTTCGTCTCGTCTTCGTCGAATTGACCACTACGAGGCTCGACTCTCAGCTCGCAACCGGAGAGGTGGACCTTGCGGTGCTCAACCTCCCCGCGAAGGGCGCCGATCTCGCGCTCACACCGCTGTTCGAGGAGGACGTCGTCCTCGTGGTACCCGCCGAGCACCCGCTTGCCAGCTCCCCCGAAGTACGACTCAGCGCTCTCAAAGGCATCCCCTTGTTGCTTCCCGCCACCGGCACGGCGTTTCGAGCCGACCTAGACGCTGCCCTGAACTCGACAGGCACGACCCTTCTGGCCCGGTCCGAGATCGAGGGGACCCGCCTCATCGCCTCGCTCACCTTCGAGGGCTGGGGACCCTCGATCCTGCCGGCGACCGCCGTGCCCAGCTACCTTCGTGACAAGTTCGCGCTCGTCAGGATCCCCGAGATCCCCCGGCGGCTCATCGCGGTCGTCCAGCGGGCTACGGGCCTGCCTTCCGCTCCGGTCCGGGCCGTGCTCGATCTGCTGACCGAAATCGCGTTCGACCCCTCCAGGCTCCCCGAGGGGCTCACCGCAGTGCCCCCTGATTCCCCCCGCCGCCCTCGCACCGCCGAGACTCGTCGATCGGGCATCGTCCCTCTATGAAACCGACCTGAGAGGCTCTCTCCACATGAGCCACAGACGGACTGAACTGTCAGGCACACTGACCTCGTCCGTGACCACGAAACCGTGGTGCTGGTAGAAGCCGACGTTGATCTCCTTCGAAGACTCCAGATAGGCGGCAAGGCCCTCGCGATCGCAGATCTCCAGCACTGGAGCCATGACGGCAGAACCCAGGCCCCTTCGTTGCCACTGCGGGTCGGTGCCGAGCCCGCCCAGGTAGTAGTGGGGAGCCTTCGGGTGTCGCGACTCCACGAGCTGGACGAGCCTGAGCGCCGCTCCCGCCCGTCTCCCCAAGAGCAGGAGCATCGGAAGCTGCGCAATCACGTCGCGCGTCGGAGGAGGACCGGACCGAGGGGGCATCCACAACGCTGTCGACCGACAGTCCTCGGTCGTGTAGGCCAATCCCCTCTTCAGATATGTCTGGCGGAGCTGGACCTTGAAGAAACGGAGCAGCGCCCTTTCCCGCGTCCGCTCATCGGGGAACATATACGCCAGCATCGGGTCGTCATGAAAAGCCCGAACGAGCGATGCGGCGGCGGCCGGCACATCGGCTGGACGCACCAGGTGAACCTGTGGCACCGCAGGCATGGTAGCGGCGCCACGTTCCAATCCCTGGGAGCATCGGCTGACGAGGAATTCGCGGGCGCCGCATGGCATTCTCGTTGCCATGACCACAAACCCCTTCTCAGTCAACTGGGACTATCGCTGCCCCTTTGCCCGCAACGCACACGAGCACCTTGTCGTCGCTCTAGAGGCCGGCGCCCCGTTCCAGATCACCTTCGTGCCGTTCTCGCTCAACCAGGCACACGTCGAGGAGGGTGACAAACCGGTTTGGGAGGATCCGAGCAAGGAACCGGACCTTCTCGCCGGCCAGGTCGGCATCGTGGTGCGTGACCGTTTCCCTGAGAGGTTCCCCCGGACGCACCTGGCGCTGTTCGCCCTCCGTCATGACCACGGCGGCGACTTGCGCGACAGCGCAGCTCTGGCCTCGGTGCTGGAGCAGGAGGGGCTCGACTCCAGTCGGGTGTTCGACGAGATCAGGAGCGGATGGCCCCTCGATGAGTACCGCAAGTCTCACGAGGCGTCGGTCGCCGACAACGCCGTTTTCGGAGTGCCGACGTTCGTGCTAGGCGACCAGGCGGCCTTCGTCCGCATCATGACAAGGCCTGGCAAAGATGCAGGATTGGCGAGAGCGACGATCGAGCGGGTCCTCGATCTTCTCGAGCATCACGGCGAGTTGAACGAGTTCAAGCACACCTCAATTCCCAACTAAACGTTCGCCGCCCTCCACTGCTAGGGTCGGCCGTATGCGGATGATTTCAGAGCAAGAGCTCGGAAACCGGCTCGGTTCACTGTCCGAGAGGGTGCCGCGCGTTGTCGTGACAGGCAATTGGGCCGCGCCCAAGAGGGCGCTCGAGATCCTCGATGCGAACCTCGAAAGTTACCGCGTGTTCATGTTGGGATGTCGCCATCCGATCTCGGACCGGCCGGGTGTCCGTTATGAGACCCCATTTGTCGGGGCGGGAATGCGGCACTCGTCCGCTCTCGACTACATACCAATGCGACTGTCCCTGGTACCCCGGCTCTTTGCGATCTCGCGCCAGCCTGACGTCGTCCTCATCCACACCTCCACGCCTAGGGACGGCAAGGTGTCGCTTGGCATTGAGGTCAACGTTCTGCCTGCCGCCTTGGAAGTCGCACGTGCGCGCGGCGCGCTAGTCGTCGCTCAGATCAACCCCCAGATGCCATACACCTTCGGCGAGGGCGAGATCCCGACTGACATGGTCGACATCGCCGTCGAAACGGACGAGGCCCTCGACACCACCGAGGGACACTCGTCTGATGGCCCAAAGCAACAGATCGGTGAGTACATAGCGCAGCTCGTACCGGACGGTGCGACTTTGCAGCTCGGGATAGGCGCCATCCCCGACGCAACCCTCGGACGGCTCGTACAACGTCGGGGCCTGCGTATCTGGTCGGAAATGATCAGCGACGGTGTTCTCGCCCTGGAGCGGTCGGGAGCACTCGACCCGGACCACCAGATCGTCACGTCGTTCATCGGCGGATCCGAAGAGCTCTACAAGTGGGTTGACGGCAACCCCAGGCTGCGAATGTTCCGGACCGAGACGACCAACGACCCCGCGATGATCGCGGTCAACCCGATGATGATCTCCATCAATGCGGCGGTCCAGATCGACCTGTTCGCCCAGGCGAACGCCAGCTACGTGGGCGGCCGCATCTTCTCCGGTTTCGGCGGCCAGACCGATTTCATAGTCGGGGCGTTGCACTCGGCCGGGGGCCAGGCCGTGATCGGTCTGCCATCGTGGCATGAGAAGTCGAAGACCTCTACTGTCGTGCCGCTCCTGGACATGCCCGTGACGTCGTTCCAACACTCGGTCGTCGTCACCGATCAGGGCTGCGCCCACGTCTTCGGGCGTAGCCAGCACGACCAGGCACGTCTCCTGATCGAAGAGGCGGCCGCTCCGCAGGCGCGCGACGAGCTCTGGGACGCCGCTGAGCGACTCGGCCTCGCCGATTGCAAGAGCGGGACCAAGCCGTCCGACGCTCTCTAGCGGTCCGTCGGCCAAGTGAGCTGGTGTGTTCCCGCCGCCCTGCCGACTCCGTGTCGCTCGCTCCGGGCCTTCGACACGGTGAGTGCACGTCGTCCTGGGGCGCACCTCGCGGGTGTGGCGAGGGCCTCGACGCTAGACATCTCAAGCACGCCCGAGGTCGCCCCTCGCGGCACTTCGGGGGCATACCCCACTTTGATGGCGACGTCGAACAGGGGCACCTGAACCTTCTGGGATCGCGATAGGGCGATGGATCCAGGGTGCTGAAGGTCGACGCAGAATTCATCGGGCTGCCGGAGCCTCTCGTCGAGGCCGAGAACGGTCACGTCGCGCAAGCCCACCAGCAGCTCGCACGTGCGCGTAGCGTCGGTTTTACGACGCTCAAGCGGTCGGTTGGTCGCGAAGGGCATCGGCCAGTTCATGGCGTCCGGAGATCCCGAGCTTCTCGTAGACGTGCTGGAGGTGACTCTCGACGGTCCGTACCGAAAGGTACATATCGCTAGCGATCTGCTTGTTGGTGCGACCCGAAGCGGCCTGCACGGCGGCGTCGAACTCTCCAGGTGTGAGGCGCGCACGCGCCGTGATCGTGCGGACCGGAGGCGTCGTTGCCCCTTCGCAGCGGGCGAGGAGTCGCGCCGCTTTCTGCTCGGCAGCGGCAGCCTTGCGAGCTTGGCTGTCTCGTCTGAGAATGACGGCGGCCTCGGCACTCGCTTCGGCGGCATACAGGATCGCACCGATCTCCTCGAAGTCTCGGGACACCTCCTCGAGTGCTTTGCTGTCTCGGGCGGCGACGCCGTTCGCGTAGCCGGCACGGGCCCACACAAAAGGACCGTCGACTTGCTTGGCGAGATCGGTGAGACGGGCGGCCACCTGGCGGGCGTGGCCGAAGCGGGCAAGGCTGTGGAGCGCGTACGTGGCGCCAATGAGATCGCCGACCGTTTCGCCGAGGTCGGCCGCGGCTTCGAGGTGATGACGGGCGGCGGGGAGGTCGCCGGCGGCTGCTGCCGTCCAGGCGCGGGCCCGGAGGAGGTCGGACTCGTTGAGCAGAATCGTGGGGAGCCCAAGCGCGTCGTGCGCGGCGAGGGTTTCGACGGCGCGGTCGACCTTTCCGCTCAGCGCGAGTGCCTGCACGGCGACTATGTATGGCCACCTGGCGCGGAACGTCCGCTCGAGTTGCATGTAGAGCGTGTAGGACTCATTGGCCCGGCGAAAAGCACTCAGGGGGCGGCCCTGTTTGATGTGCAAGACGCCGAACCCATGGGCGACGTGGGCTCTCGCTTCCGCTGCCGGTTGATCGGCGACCAGGTCGTAGGCGCGAACCAGGAGATCTTCTGCCTCGCCGAGGCGCCCCGCGTGAATGAGTGCGGCGACAAAGTTGTCGAACATGATCCACTGGTCCCACGACTCGTCGGTCGCTGGCAGCGCGCCGCTGTCCGCCAATGGCCTGAGCAGCTCTATGGCTTGTTCGAGGCGACCGACCCGGACCAGGCCGTAGGACGCCGCCACATGAGCGACGCTGAGCCGTCCTGAGCTAGGACGCTGGAGCAGGTTCGATGCTGCCTCCACCGCGGCGCGCGGCTCGCCGCTGAAGCTCGTGGCGAAAAAGCGTCTGGACAAGAGCTCGTCCAGCC